>ERZ1673961.239-NODE-239-length-25858-cov-4.843662_pt1 | contig 25858 bp, 22 predicted proteins | sample MGYA00580189_ERZ1673961 | MGnify/ENA primary metagenome ERZ1673961 (study PRJEB41334, sample SAMN05608105) | rock metagenome | biome: terrestrial subsurface; feature: shale formation; material: shale | place: USA: Pennsylvania ... | reverse complement strand
GGCGCCGATGCGCGGTCGGTTTTGGCAAACGACCAATTCGGATAAAGGTGAGTCGATACCTGACAATGGAAATCAGCGTTGGTGTCGACGTTGAGCACGCGATAGCGATTGGCCTCCAGCAGCCCTTCACGAGTCATGGTTTCCAGCAAACACGCGGGTACGACCGCCGCGTCGACAAACCCATCACGCAACTGATAGAGGTTGGCGTCAATCGGGAACCCTAAAAAGCGCACGTTGGCGAAAAAATCATTCGGATGAAAGCCAAGTTCTAACACCTGATAGCGCAGCGTGAGGTAGCCACCAAAAGCGCGCTCAGAAACCGCGGCCATCGGATGCCCGGCGATATCCGCCAGTTGCTGATAAGGGGAATCGGCCCGTACCACCAACGCCGAACCGATGGCGTAGTTAGAATGGCTTGGCGCGCGATTAGTGAGCGTTGCCATCCACGACAGCTCGTACTGCCTGCCGAGGCGCACCGCCTGACCGGGGTTGGTGACGATAAAGTCCATGCTCTGCGATTTCACCGCATTCAGCATGCCGTCTAAATCGAGCGGATGCAGCACAAACTCGGCATCCGGAATGTGTTGATTGAGCCATTCGATGGTTGGTTGCCAGCGCTGCTCCGCGGCCAGATTGCCGCGAATCGCCAACACCCCAACATCAACGACAGGCTTGATTTTGGAAGACTGAACTTGATTGGCCGCCTCTTGCGCCGCGATGCTTTGCGCGCTCAACAAGCACAACCCCAGCAGTATGGGGAACATTAAACGGCGAACTAACGAAGTGAACATGCGATCTTCATCCCTGAATGCATCAATTGGCGACTAGGATAACAGCAACCCGTACCACGCCCCATTTGTTTTAGATCAATGAACCGCCGGGTATGTGGAAAACCACAATACCGACCGCGCGGCGCATTGCTGACAATCTACTCACCCAACCAACTTCAGTAGGTGAGTGATGGATTCCACCAAACGACGTTTTCTCAGCGCGGTGACCGCTGGTGCTGCGTTAATCCCCGTAACCGGGATTGGCACGGCAACGGCCAGCACCGTGATACGCAATAACCAGGCGCCGGACCGCAAAGGACAGATCGGCAAACGCTATGCGATGTTGATTGACCTGCGCAAATGCGTGGGCTGTCAGGCCTGCACGGTCGGGTGCAGTGTCGAAAATCAGATGCCTATCGGCCAGTTTCGCACCACCGTCAAACAGTACGAAGTGACCTTAACGGATGGCTCGCAGGCGACTCAGCAGGTGAAAGCGTTCACGCTGCCACGCTTGTGCAACCACTGCGATAACCCGCCGTGCGTGGCGGTGTGTCCGGTACAGGCCACTTTTCAGCGTGAGGACGGCATTGTGATGGTGGACAACAGTCGCTGTGTGGCGTGTGCCTATTGTGTGCAGGCGTGTCCTTACGATGCGCGGGTGATCAACGAACACACCCTGACGGCAGATAAATGCACCTTCTGTGCACATCGTTTGGAACAAGGCTTACTGCCAGCGTGCGTCGAAACCTGTGTCGGCGGCGCACGTATCATCGGCGATTTGAACGATCCGCATAGCCAGATTCGCCAGTTGATGGCGCAGCATCAAGGCGAACTGAAAGTGCTGAAACCGGAAGCCAATACCCAGCCGCATGTGTTTTATCTCGGCATGGATGAACGCTTTACCTCGCACATTCAAGGCAAAGCCGCCATTTACGAGTCGCAAGGAGGCCACGCATGAACATCACCGAAGTGTTGGTTCCGTCGCAAGCGATCGCCTGGTTACCGTGGGCGGTGCAGTATTTCTTCTACATTGGCTCGGCGTACGCCGCGGCCATACTCTTTTTGATTGCGTTGCTGTTTGAAAGGCGCAGCAGTCACCGTTTGCGTGCCGCGCTGGTACTCACGTTGGCGATTGGCGCCATGGTTGGCCCGCTGGCACTGACCGGCGATTTGCATCAACCCGGCAGAGCGTGGCACTTCTACGCTTACATCACGCCGTGGTCGTGGATGTCGCTGGGCTCGCTGTTTCTGCCGCTATTTTCAGCGTTGGCGGTGGCGACGGCTTGGCTCTATCTGCGCGCCGATTTGATTGCGCTGCAGCAAAGCCGTGGTTTGGTGTTGCGCTGGGTTGGTCAACTGTCGCTCGGCCAGTGGCGCACGTCGCGCCGTTTAATGCTGCTGGTGGCGACGCTGACCGCGCTCTCGGGGCTGTCGATTGCGCTCTATACCGGCGCTGAAATTGCCGCCGTGAGCGCACGTCCGCTGTGGCATCAACCCGCCGCGCCGCTGCTGTGGTTTGTCACCGCGTTTCTGGCCGCCGTGGGTTTTAGCCTGTTTGTTTATCTGCTGATGCCGAAAGCCATCTCGGCGAAACTGAGCAGCTTTGATCTCAGTTTACTGAAGAAAGCCGTGTCGCTCAGTGCGGTGCTGGCGCTGATTTTAGTGCCGATTTGGGCGGCCAATAACCCAACGTTTTCGCTGTATGAAAATGCGCAATGGACGCAGCATCTGGCGCTGCTCACCGCGGTGCTGCTGGGCTGTATCGCATGGGCGTTTTTCAGCCTGCACGACCGAACCCGCGGGTTGGGTTTGATTGGCATGATGGCACTCAGCCTTGTCGCCGCTTGGTTGGTACGCTGGGTTACCATGATGCAGGTGCAGACCATTCCTAAGTTCGATGTCGGGCCTTATCCGTATGAATTGCCTTGGGGCGCCAATGGCGCGCTCGGCATCGCGGGCATGTTTGGTTTGTGGCTGGCGCTGGCACTGCTGGGCAGTGAGCTGGTGCAATACCGCGCGCAAACCCATCCCTCATCCGTACTGACACACCACGAGTAGGAGAAACAGAACATGGACAACAAACGCCGTCAGTTTTTGAAGTCGGGCCTTGCCGTCGGTGGTGTGGGCGCATTTGCCGCCGGTTACGCAACCACCACCAAACACATGGTGGAAGGGATTGTGGAGGGTAAAGCCGGGCAGGCCACCCGCGATCCGCATCATGGTAATTCGCTGGAGCCGGAATACCGCGTTAATCGCAACGGCAATCTGATCCCCAATCCGAATCAGCGCGTTGCCCCCTCAATGTGTTTTGGCTGCTGGACGCTATGCGGCCTGCGCGTGCGCATCGACAATCGCAACGATGACATACTGCGCATCAGCGGTAACCCGTATCATCCACTGTCACAGCAAAATGCGATTCCGTTTGCGACGCCGGTCAAAGACGCTTATCTGAGTATGGCGGGCGAAGCGGGGTTGCGAGGCCGTTCAACGGCGTGCGCGCGCGGCAATGCGATGCTGGACATGCAAAACAGCCCTTACCGAATCACGCAGCCGCTGAAACGGGTTGGCAAACGTGGTGAAGGGCGCTGGGAGCCGATCAGCTACGAGCAGTTGATTGAGGAGATTGTCGAAGGGGGCGACTTGTTTGGCGAAGGGCACGTTGAGGGGTTGCGTGCCATTCGCGACCTCACCACGCCGCTGGATGCCGACAATCCGGAATATGGTCCGAAAGCCAACCAGTTGCTGGTGACCAATGCCGGTAACGAGGGGCGGGATGACATCATCAAGCGCTTTGCGTTTAACAGTTTCGGCACGCGCAACTTCGGCCATCACGGCTCGTATTGCGGCTACGCGTTTCGTGCCGGCAGCGGCGCATTCCTCAACGATTTGGATAAATACGCTCACCTCAAACCGGATTTCGACCACGCCGAGTACATTCTGTTTATCGGCATGTCACCGGCGCAGGCGGGTAACCCGTTCAAGCGTCAGGCGCGCCAGCTTGCCAATGCGCGTAGCGAAGGCAAACTCGAATACACCGTGGTCACGCCCAGCCTGCCAGCGGGGTCGTCGAGCCTAGCGGCGGGCGATCGTAACGATTGGCTGGCAATCAAACCGGGCACCGATTCTGCGTTGGTGCTTGGTATGATTCAGTGGATCATCGCCAATCAGCGCTACAACCAAACATTTCTGGCTCAGCCGGGTGTGGCTGCGATGCAGCGTGCCGGCACGGCGCACTGGTGTAACGCAACCCATTTGGTGATCAGTGACGAGCAGCATCCGCGTTGCGGCAGCTTCCTGCGCGCATCGGATGTCGGGTTGCCGTTTGACGGTGAAGCGCGTTCAGACAGCGATCCGTACGTGGTGGTCAATGCAAGCAGTGACGAGTTCGCGCTCAATACCGAACCACACGAAGCGGCGCTGTTTGTCACGCGCGAGGTGATGCTGGCGGGCAAGCCCGTCACGGTCAAATCGTCGTTGCAGCACCTCAAAGAGCAGGCGTTTAAATACGATCTGGCCTATTACAGCCAGCAGTGCGGAATCAACGAGGAGCAAATCATCGCGCTGGCACAGCGCTTTACCAGCTATGGCACCAAAGCGGTGGTGGACACCCACGGCGGCAACATGCACACCAACGGGTTTTACAACGCGTTCACCATCATGATGCTCAATGCGATGGTGGGAAACATCAACCGCAAAGGCGGCGCAATGGCCAAAGCGGGCGGTTATCCGACGTCGGGAGACGGCCCGCGTTACAACTTCAACCAGTTTGCCGGCAAGGTCGCACCCAAAGGCATTTTCCTGTCGCGGAGCAAATTCCCGTATCACAAAAGCAGTGAATACCGGCGCCGCGTAGCGGCCGGAGAGTCGCCTTACCCAACACGTGCGCCGTGGTATCCGATTTCCGCGCCGCTGCTGACCGAACACTTATCGGCGGCAATGGACGGTTATCCGTATCGCATCAAAGCGTGGATCAATCACATTGCCAATCCGATCTACGGTGTGCCGGGGCTCAAAGCGCTGTTGGAAGAAAAACTCAAAGATCCGAAGCAGTTGGGGCTGATCGTGTCGGTCGATGCGTTCATCAACGAAACCACCACGCTGTCGGACTACATCGTGCCGGATACCGTCACGTACGAAAGCTGGGGCATGGCCGGGCCGTGGCATGACGTGCCCGTCAAAACCGTCACGGCGCGCTGGCCGGTTGTGGCGCCGCGCACGGCCAAAACGGCGGATGGGCGCTCGATCTGTCTGGAAAACTTTTTGATCGACGTGGCAAAGAAAATGCAGCTCGGCGGTTTTGGTGACAATGCCATTGCCGATGCTGATGGCAACTGGCACGGCATTCACAGTGCGGAAGATTTCTATCTACGTTCGGCGGCCAACCTGGCGTATGTCAAAGGCGGCGTACCGGAAGTGACGGCGGAAGACATTGCGTGGTCTGGGCTGGAGCGCCTGATGCCCGCCATGCAGCAGGCATTGACGGTGGACGAAATGAAGCGGGTGGCGTACATCTTTGCGCGTGGCGGGCGGTTTGAGGATGCAACCGAAGCCTACAAAGGCGACACCATGAAATACAAATGGGTCAATCCGGTTGCGATATGGAACGAAAAACTGGCGACGTCGCGCAATACCATGACTGGCGAACGCTACAGCGGCTGTCCGACCTGGTATCCGCAAAAACTGGCCGACGGCACGCCGCTGGAAGCGCGTTATCCGCCGCACGAATGGCCATTCAGTCTGACCAACTTTAAATCCAATATTCACAGCGCGGTGTCGAATTTGTCGCCCCGTCTCAACGCGATCAAAGGTGACAACCCGGTCTACATGCATCCACGCGATGCCAAGGCGGCGGGGATTGAAACGGGTGATCGGTTTGTGATTGAAACCCCGAGCGCGCAGATAACGGCGGTGGCGATGGTGCTGGAGGGTATTCGCCCCGGCACGCTCGGTTTCGAGCACGGCTTTGGCCATACTGAACTCGGCGAGCGGTCGCACTGGATTGGCGACAAGCAGCAACCGGTCAGAATGAAGCGCAACGATGGCGTCAACATCAACGATATCGGCTTGATTGACCCAACCCGGCAAAGCCCGGGCGTGCTGCTTGACTGGGTGGTCGGCGCGGCGGCGCGCCAATCCCTGCCAGCGCGGATTCGCAAAGCGTAGGAACCCTGCACACCACACCGGTGCAGTGGACTTAAGCCACTGCGCCTTTTTTCCACGGTAAATACGTATCGGTGGTCACTCGGCTTGCTTGGTAAATATGTGGAAATCCACAATAGCTGACGTTAGTGTCAAAGTTGACAATAGGGAGGAGAGCAATAAAGTCATAGTGAGTCAGCATGTCCAAATTATTTTCCGCCGCGGCGCTGTTATTGTTTGCCGCGACCAGCGGTGTCCACGCGGCTGCCATGCCTGTCCAAGGCGAAGTCTGCGCCAGTTGTCACGGCGCCGACGGCAAAGGCCAGCCCAATGTGGCGCCGATGTTAGCCGGGCTGGATAGCCAATACCTGCAAACCCAAATAGCACTCTTTATTTCTGGCGAGCGCCAGAACCCGATGATGACGGCGATGGCGCAAGGGTTGAGCGATCCTGCGGTGCGCAAAAGTGTGCTGGATTACTACTCAGCACTGCCGACGTACCAATTTACCCATCTTGAACAGCGCGGCGATCAGGCCGACATCAGCAACCCCTATCGCAAGCTGATTTATCAGGGAGATTGGGACCGCAACATTCCGGCGTGTTCAACGTGTCATGGTGCCAGTGGAATGGGCGTAGCGACATTCCCGCGTTTGGCCAGCCAGCATGCCGATTACCTGAAAAATCAGCTCCACAGCTGGAAAAACGGTACGCGTCAAGGCGACCCGCTCAACATGATGGCGACCATTGCCGGCAAGTTGACGGATGATGAAATTGAGAATCTGGCGTTTTACTTCGCGTCGTTCCGTTACTGATTGCTGCAGGAGAGCTCATGAAATTTGCATTTTCCCTTTTAACGCTCAGTCTGTTGCCAGCGCTGGCTATAGCCACGACAGAGCTGCCTGATCGTCAGACAGAACTCCCCGCGGTAAAGAAATCGTCGCAGGCCGAGTATCTGGTGCCGCGCGATTTGAGCACGATTCCCGACGATGAATTTGGCCGTCAGGTCAAACACGGTTATTCGCTGTTTGTGAATTCACAGCAGATGCGTGGCCAGTATGTCGGCAACGATCAGAACTGCGTCAACTGCCACATGCAGGCGGGACGTAAACCGAACGCGGCGCCGCTGTGGGCGGCGTACATGGCGTATCCGGCCTATCGCAAAAAGAACGACCGGGTAAACAGCTACGCCGACCGCATTCAGGGCTGTTTTCAGTATTCGATGAATGGTAAGCCGCCTGAGTACGATTCACCGGAGCTGGTGGCGCTGAGCGCTTATGCGTACTGGTTGGCGATGGGCGGTTTGATGGATCAGTATGGTCTTGGCGATCAGCCAGTTCCGACGCTGGATGCCAAGCAGCTACAAACGGGTGGCAAAATTGAGTCGTTCCCGCTGCCGGACGTGATTGCCAAAGCGCTGCCGGTCGAGAAACGTGGCAATCTGGCCGGGCGTGGCTATCCGAAGCTTGCCAATCCAGAGCAAGCACCGTCGCGCGAACGTGGCGCAGACGTGTATGCCAAAAACTGCTCAACCTGCCATGCGGCAGACGGACAGGGCATGGCCGATGCAACAGGGCGTTCTTACATTCCGCCGCTGTGGGGCGAGTATGCCTACAACTGGGGCGCAGGCATGCACCGTATCAACACGGCGGCGTTTTTTATCTATGAAAACATGCCGCTGGGTAAGAGCGTTCAGCTAACCGTGCAAGAAGCGTGGGATGTGGCGGCGTACGTCAACAGTCACGAGCGTCCGCAAGACCCTCGATATAAAGGCGATCTGGATGCCAACCTCAAGCAGTACCACGGCCATGATGGGTTCTATGGCAAAACAGTTGAGGGGTATCGCTTGGGCAGCAAAGCGTATCCCAGCGGTACGGTCAACTAAATTGAAAAGCGCTCATTCGAGCGCTTTTTTCTCTCTTTCAACCACCAGATCTGCTGGTGGATTTTTACCGCTCAGTGAACGCGATTCGACCATTGCGCACCAGAGCGCGGCGCACGTTTTTGCACAATTTGCCAAATCGGTTGAGTTCGTCGAACGAGGGCGGTAAGCCGCGCTTCACCTGGTGTTGCCAGTAGCTGAGTTCGCTGTCGACCAGTTCCATCAGTTTTTTCGGGCTGCCGACACAGGTATTGTTTGGGCCGCAAACAAAGGTGTCTTGTTGATACAGCGGGAATTCCTGTTGCACCGCGTCGATGATCTGCTGCATAGCGGTGAGGCGGTCGGGTTTGTTGGACATGTTAACCCCTTGGAATAAAGAGGCTATTTTAATGGTCAAGCGGGAGACATCACCACACCACTTAAGGGGAAAACTGGCGGGATTGAGACATTAAACTCGTCAATAATAAACAGCCACGCAACGTGCTTCTCTCCTAACCCTTTAGTTGAATAGCCTTGCTGAATATGAGATTAATCCCGCGTCAAATATTTGATATTTCAATGATGTAACTGAGGCTGTGGTTACATTACATCGGCGATAGCCACAACATTTCTGCTGTCAATGAATTGACCCGCTTTTATGAACGACGTTACTATTCAAATTATTACTAAGTCGTCTATCCTGAAATTAATTTGCTCGCCCAACTCACGTGAGCCGATTATCGGTGGCTGTTTGGCGGCAATGAATACTTAGATTCTCAACATCGGTCTGTCGAAAAACCAATTGCGTAGGATAGGAAGCGTTGGAAAGTATGCCATTCACTGACAAAAGCTCGTTTGTCAGGACGACACAATCTCTGATACTGGCTTTGGTTTTAGGCCTGTTATGGATGTTGTCGCGCCGAGACTTTGTCACTTTTCACGCAGTTATTGAACTCTCTACGGTATTTGTCTCCGGACTGATTGCTCTTGCTGGCTATAAAGCGTCGGCAAAAAGTGACGCGCGCCCGTTGGCGCTGCTCAGTTCACTCTATCTGTGCGTGGCGTTTGTCGACCTCGCGCATATGATGAGCTACAAAGGATCACTGTTTGCTGAAGGTCTGGGCGCGAACCCGCCGACGCAATTCTGGGTGCTGGCACGTTTGGTGGAAGCGGTCGGACTTGCTGTGGTGTTTATCTGTCCTTTTCAGTGCCGTTACGTGCAGCACTACATCAAAGCCCTGGTGCTGGTCACGCTGGCTGGGGTGTGCGCGATTTATCCGCTGGAAATTTTCCCTCAGGCTTTTATTGAAGGTCAGGGGCTGACGCCGTTTAAGATCTACAGCGAATATGCGGTGATCAGTTTTGTGTTACTGGCCGCCATAGGGGTGTGGTGGCGACGCGAAAGCTACCCGGCCAGCCAGATGAAGTATCTGCTGATTTCTTTTGCGCTGACGATGTTGGCCGAATTCTGCTTTACCCAATACGCGTCAGTGTACGGCGACGCCAATGCTGTCGGCCATTTGATTCGACTGGCGTCCAACTACTTTCTTTATCGCGGCATCATTGCCGACAAGAATGTTGCCCGCAACACGCTTTATCACGCTAACCCACTGCATCTGACTATCGTTGTGCTGGCCTGCATTATCTGGCTGACAATTGCAATCAGTCTTCGTTATATCGAACACGAAGGGAAGCAGCGTGACGATCTCTATCTCTACAAACAGCGTTTGCAAGGGCTGGCTATCACGCTCGACGCGACACTGGAAAGCAAGTTGCGGCTGACAGACAGCCTCGAAGCGTTTGTGATGTCACGCCCCGATTTTACTGACGAAGAGTTCACCACGTTCGCCAACCGTGTATTAGAGAAAACGCCTTACATCACCAGCTTGCAACTCGCGCCGAAAGGGATTGTGACTTATGTGACCGATGTGGATCGCAACCAAAAAGCGATTGGCCACAATCTGCTGCAAGATCCAAAACGCAAAGTGAGTGTACTAAAAGCGATTGCTGGCAGACGCACCATCGTCGATGGCCCGTTAACCTTGCTGCAAGGCGGACAGGCTCTGATTGCTCGTGCACCGATTTATCTGCCATCGGAAAAGGGTGGCCCGCGCAATACATTCTGGGGCTTTTCAACGGTGTTGATCGATATGGAAGCCTTGTTGAAATCGGCAATCATCACAGAATTTTCGCAAGAGTTTTCCTTGTCGGTCCGAGCCATCAACCCGGTTGGTGATGTCAATGCGCTGGTACTGGGAGATATCGAGACTGATGCTAACCCGGTATTGCAAACCGAGATTCAGTTAAGCAATAGCCGCTGGGTGTTATCGATGGCTGGCCGCAAAGCCGCGTACAGCAACCACACCAGCTTCATTTTGTCTTCTTGGTATTGGATCTACCTGTTGCTGTCGACGGGGATAATCGCGATTGGTTTGTTCCGTATACTGACTCACAAAGTACATGTCAGAAAAGCGGTCAATGCGGCGACGCAGCATTTGCAACAAGAAGTGGAACGCCGCCAGGAAGTGGCGGAATTAGAACGTCGCCTCGCAACGCAGGATGATCTGACGGGCATGACCAACCGCCGACACTTCTATGAATTGGCGCACGATCATTTAGATACGGCAGTCGCGCATCAACAGCCTTTCACGCTCTACTTCATGGATCTTGATGGCTTTAAAGCGATCAACGATACCCATGGCCATGCCGTTGGCGATCAGGTGTTGAAGGTTGTTGCCCAACGCCTGAAATCGACCGTTCGTTCCAGCGACATTATGGCCCGTTTTGGCGGCGATGAGTTTGTGGCTATTTTGCCAGATACCGACGACGAACATTTCCATAAATCGCAGCAGATCATTGAAGCCATCGGTCGGCCTATTGTCATTCACGGTCAGAGCCTGCGGATCGGCATCAGTATCGGCGCAGCGGTGTATCCGAAACACGGAGCCAGTGTTGAGTCGCTGTTGGTGGAGGCGGATAATGCGCTTTATCAGGCCAAACGCCGAGGCAAAAACTGCCTCGTCGTCGCTTAACACCGTGGTTTAATCTTCCACCATTTGCTGGCGAATCAGTTCCCCTAAGCGAGAAATCGCCCGCTGGCGTTGCTCGGTCAGTTCAAACGAGCTGTTGAGGCGAAAACAGTGGGCAAACTGCTCACCCGGGCTGAACATTTTCCCCGGCGCGATGGTGATCTTCTCTTGCAGCGCACGCTGATACAGCGCCATCGCATCCATGCCTGTCGGCAGTGCAACCCAGATAAAATATCCCCCATCGGAATCAGTAATACTCACTTCGGGCGGAAACGCCTGATGAAGCTGCGCCAGCATCGCCTTTTTCCGTTCGTTAAGTTTGCGCCGCAGTTGGCGTAAATGCTGCTCGTAATTGCGCGTGGTGAGGTAGTTCGCCAGCGCAAGTTGGATCGGCACGCTGGTGGTCAATGTGCTCATCAGTTGCAGTTTTTGAATGCGCAGGGCGTGCTGACCCGCGGCAACCCAGCCGATGCGAAAACCGGCGACTAAGGATTTGGAAAACGACGAGCAGTGCATCACGTTGGCGCTGCGATCCCACGCTTTAGCGGGCAGCGGCGCTTCCTTACCCGCGTAGAGTTCACTGTAAACATCATCTTCAATCAAGGCCACCTGATAACGGTTGAGTAGCTGTACCAGTTGCTGCTTTTTCTCGGCGCTGAGCGTAAATCCGAGCGGGTTTTGCAGTGTGCTCATCAACCAGCACGCTTTGACCGAATGCGATTGCAACGCACGTTCAAGAGAGTCGAGGTCGATGCCGTGCTGCGGATCGGTGCGAATGAAGAGCGCTTTTAACCCTAAGCGTTCAAGGGTTTGCAGCGCGCCGTAAAAGGTGGGCGATTCCACCACCACCCAATCGCCGGGGCGCGTCACCGCTTGCAGGCTGAGGTTGAGCGCTTCCAATGCGCCCGCAGTGATCACGATTTCATCCGGTGAGATGTTGATGCCGCGGGCGGCGTAACGTTTGGCGATGATTGAGCGCAGCGTATCGTTTCCCGGCGGCAGGTTATCGAGCGCACTGGACACCGGCATGCTGCGCGCGGCTGCCATCAGCGACTTGTTGACCTGATGGCGTGGATAGAGGCTGGGGTCGGGATAGGCGTGACCGAATGTCACCATGTGCGGATTACGCCCTGCTTGCAGTACATCAAAGATAAAATCGTTGATGTCGATCTGTTCCATCGATTCGATGGCGCGCGGCACGGTGTTGGCCGCTGGGGCTGATTGTGGCGACACGCAATAACCACTGCGTTGGCGCGATTGAATCCAGCCTTGCGATTCGAGCACTTGGTAGGCATGCAGCACCGTCATCAGGCTCAAACCCGAGTGCTCAGACTGCTTGCGCAGCGACGGCAACTTATCGCCCGCCTGCCAGATGCCTGCGTCAATTTGGTGCTTGATCTGTTCGACCAACTGTTCGTATTTCGCCATCGCTTATTCCTTTTCTTGACTCTCGAAATATAACACTTGGTTTTATTAACTGTTATAGAAAAGCGGCGAGTTTCTGTATCTGTTCGCAATTTTCGTGGCGAATTACCATGCCCCCACAATTAAAAGATACTGGAAGGAAGTTATGTTCAGTCTCGACGCTTTCATGCTTGCTCGCATTCAATTCGCGTTTACTGTCTCGTTTCACATTATTTTTCCCGCCATCACGATTGGTCTGGCGACCTATCTGGCGGTGCTTGAAGGGCTGTGGCTGAAACGCCGCAATCCCGATTACAAAACCCTTTACCATTTTTGGTCGAAAATCTTTGCGGTCAACTTTGGCATGGGTGTGGTGTCTGGTTTGGTGATGGCTTATCAATTCGGCACCAACTGGAGTGGTTTTTCGGACTTCGCCGGTTCGATCACTGGCCCGTTACTGACGTACGAAGTGCTGACGGCATTTTTCCTCGAAGCCGGATTTCTCGGCGTGATGCTGTTTGGCTGGAAGCGGGTGGGGGAACAGTTACATTTCTTTGCCACCTGCATGGTGGCACTTGGCACCATCATTTCCACTTTCTGGATTCTGGCGTCCAACAGTTGGATGCACACGCCGCAAGGCTATGAGATTGTCGATGGCCGCGTGGTGCCGGTCGATTGGCTGGCGGTGATCTTCAACCCGTCTTTCCCATACCGCTTGCTGCACATGGGCGTGGCGGCGTTTCTCAGTACCGCCCTGTTTGTCGCAGCATCGGCGGCGTGGCATTTAAAACGCGGCAACGCCAGCAGCGCGGTACGCAAAATGTTTTCCATGGCGTTGTGGATGTTGGTGGTGGTGACGCCGATTCAGATCCTGATTGGCGACCTGCATGGCTTAAACACATTGGCACATCAGCCAGCGAAAATTGCTGCGATGGAAGGCCATTGGGATAACAGCGATGGCGAACCGACACCGCTGATTTTATTCGGCATGCCGAATATGGAGACCGAGACCACCGATTACGCGCTGGAAATTCCTTATCTGGGCAGTCTGATCCTCAATCACAGCCTGAGCAAATCAATTCCTGCATTGAAAGAATTTGCCAAAGCAGACCGACCGAATGCCACTGTGGTGTTCTGGGCGTTTCGCATCATGGTTGGACTCGGCATGTTGATGTTGCTGCAAGGGCTTTGGAGCGTGTGGCTGCGCCGGCGAGGCACACTCAATCAACATCGTGGCTTTCTGCGATTGTGCGTTTGGATGGGGCCGAGCGGGTTAATTGCGATTCTGGCGGGGTGGTTTACCACCGAAGTGGGCCGTCAGCCATGGGTGGTGTATGGGCTGCAACGCACGCGAGATGCAGTGTCCGCCCATGGTGATTTGCACATGAGCATCAGCCTGATTGGGTTTGTGCTGGTGTATGGCGCGGTGTTTGGTTTTGGCTATCTGTACATGATTCACCAAATCAAGCAGGGGCCAGATGCTGCGCATTCGCCTGAACACGAACAGCCGTTTTTGTCTGGTCGCATTTAATTCAAGGAGCCTGAGATGGGATTTGATTTATCAATCGTGTGGTTTGGCATCATCGTGTTTGCCACGCTGATGTACATCGTCATGGATGGATTTGATTTGGGCATCGGTATTTTGATGCCTATGGTGACACGCGGCGAGGCGCGCGACACCATGGTGAATTCGGTCGCGCCGGTGTGGGATGGCAACGAAACCTGGTTGGTGTTGGGCGGCGCGGCACTGTTTGGCGCGTTTCCGCTCGCCTACAGCGTGATCATTGATGCGCTGACCATACCACTCACGCTGATGTTGGTGGCGCTGATATTTCGCGGCGTGGCGTTCGAGTTTCGCTTTAAAGCGTGGGCGCATCATCGCGTGTTTTGGGATCGCGCCTTTATGGTCGGCTCGATTGCCGCGACCTTCTGCCAAGGCATGGTGGTGGGCGCCGTGATTCAGGGCATTGCGGTTGAACATCGCCACTACGCGGGCGGCGCGTTTGATTGGCTGACGCCGTTCTCGCTGTTTTGTGGCTTAGGCTTGGTGGTGACGTATGCGTTGCTGGGCGCGACCTGGCTCGTCATGAAAACCGAGGGCCATTTACAGCAGCGATTCTTTGGCATAGCGCCGCGTATTCTGACAATTCAATTGACAGTGATGATCGCGGTAAGTGCGTGGACGGCGTTGGCGCAACCGAGTATTGCCACGCGCTGGTTGAGTGTGCCGAACGTGTTGTGGCTCTCTGCGGTGCCGCTGGCTACTGGTTTACTGGCTTGGGCGGCCTATCGCGCATTGGCGCGCCATGCGGATCGCCTGCCGTTTGTCGCCACGCTGGGTATGGTACTGCTGGGCTTCGTTGGTTTGGGCATCAGCCTGTGGCCGAACATCATTCCGCCGTCGGTCACTTTGTGGCAGGCTGCGTCACCGCCGCAAAGCCAAGGCTTTATGCTGGTGGGCGCGCTGTTCATCATTCCCTTCATTTTGATGTACACCTTTTGGAGCTATGCCGTGTTTGGCGGCAAAGTGAAAGACGGGGAGGCGTACCATTGAACAGACCACATCAGGCGTCTGAGACGCCCGCGACATGGAAACAGTGGTTGTGGCTGGCGGGCATTTGGTGTGTCAGTGTCGCTACGCTGGGCATTGTCGCGACGCTGTTTCGAGCCTTGATGACCGCAGCCGGTCTCAGGGCTTAACCGAAGTGTAGAGCTTACTTTTAGCTCTTTGTCCCCGGCAAGAGGCTTCGCCGGGGACTTTTTTATGGGAAAAATCTTCCTGTCAGCGCTAGCTGAGCAGAATGCCGAGGAAGATCAGCGCCATGCCGCTGATTTGATACAGATGCAAGCTCTCGCCGAGCAGCGCGATGGAGAGCAACACGCCAAACACCGGAATGAGGTGAATGGATAACCCGACTTTAGCCGGCCCCAAACGTTCCACGCCCGCAGTGTAGAGCAGATACGCCAGCACTGACGGCACAATCCCCACGTAAGCCAGCGCGAGCAGCGTGTGATTGTTCCAGTTCGGCAAGGCGCCGGAGTGCGCTTCCCACAGGTAAAACGGCAGCACCACCAACAAGCCAAGGAACATCTGCACCGACATCAAACCAATCCGGTTCATTTCTTTGGGCATGCGCTGAATCACCAGCGTGTAGATGGCCCAACTGACCATTGCCAGAAACACAATCATATCGCCCTGATTAAAGCTCAGTGAGGTGAGTACCGACCACTCACCGCGCGAAATAATGCTCAGCACGCCGACAAACGAAATGCTCATCCCCAGCCACTGTTTGGCGCTGAGGGTGAGTTTAAAAAACAGCGAGCCAAACAGCATGATCAGCAGCGGAATGAACGAGTTCAGGATCAGCGCATTACTGGCGGTGGTGGTTTGCAAACCAAGATAGATCAGCGAGTTAAACGCCGCGACGCCGGTAATGGAAGCGATGACAATCCGCGTGCGGTATTGCCAGTAAAGCCGCCATTCACGGCGCAAGATTTTGTAGGTAAACGGCAGCAGCACCAGACTGGCAATCAACCAACGATCAAACGACAGAGTGAGCGGGGGAATATCGCCGCGCACCGAGCGGCCGACAATGAAGTTACCTGCCCAGAAGAGCGGTGGCAGCGCAAGCAAACAGAGCGTTACCCACAACGTGCTTTTCGGGCTGGATTTAAGGCGGTTCACAAGACTGGTCATGACTTCCTTTTCATTTTTCTTATGAGGGAATCATGACGTTACTGGCAAAGCTCAAGAAATGCCATCGCAAAAGTGGGGTTTGTCGCCAGAGAGTGATACCGATTGGATCTGAATGTGGTTTGAGAGCAAAAAATAACCCGCACTTGGCGGGTTATCGGAAAGAGTGGTGTGATGCTTATACGCCTGCACGTTTTAGCAGACCCGCCATTAGCGGAGAGCTGGATTTGACTTGCTTCGATTTATTCTGGAAGCTGCGAGCCAGCTGGACATCGTCGATGTTTTTCGCGATGTACGCCATGGCATGGTAAAAATCAGTGCCCGATTTCACTTTCGCTTTGTCGTTCATTGGCGCCAGCAGTTGAACCATAGCGGTGCCCGTCATTTTTTTCTCAGTCGCGTACTTTTGAACAGAATCCAGTAGCAGATCCAGATCCGCCATCGATTCTGCGCTTTCAACGCCTTGTTTTTGCATCTCTTTACGGTTGCGTTTGCGCAGCTGCTTAATCACGAAAGCAGGTTGGTTCATTTTTTTGAAACCAAAGTAGCCAGCAGCCAGAACCAGGACGATACCGCCGATCACATAGCCCCAGATAGAGGAGCCGGAAGATTCGACAACAGGTTGGATAGAGTCAATGCTCGTCGTTAGGTCAGACATAATAAAGATCCTTAGAATGGGGCTTCGAAACAGAAGCCTAATACTTAAACTGGCAGGGAAGAAGGTGTATTGCGGTGAATCAAGAATTCATGAAAAGCACGTTTTCTGCCTTATTTCCCCATTTATTGGGCTTTTTATCCCTTAAAGCAAGGGGCGTTTATCCACGAGTCCTGTTTTTCTGTTTAATAAGTGGAATAGATCACGCAAAGGTCACTATTTGAACATAAAAAACGCGCGATTTCGAACCGAATTTTTCCGTCCGTGAATCGCCGCAGCTCAATGAAATCAAGGTTTGCCACTGTACCTCTGGCGATAAAGTGTGCCATGATGCATACCTTGCCAAACGCGCATAATTGAAAAAATCAGGAGCTTATGTGGTCACTATTCGAGAAATGGATATCTCAGATTACGATGCAGTCATCGCGATTTGGAGTGAAACTGAACATTTATCCCTGCGTGATGCCGATTCACGCGACAGCATTGCGGCTTACCTGACCCGCAATCCGGGTTGTAGCTTTGTTGCCATCAAGGAAGATGTGATTGTCGGTACTGTGCTGGCTGGCACTGATGGTCGCCGTGGTTATCTGCAACACCTGGCGGTCAGTAGTCGCTTGCGTGGCCAAGGGATTGGTGAACAACTGGTCAACGCAACAGTTGATGCTCTGGCGGCTCTGGGTATTAATAAAACTCACCTGTTTGTGTTTAACACCAATCAAAGCGCGCAAGGTTTTTATCAGAAATTAGGCTGGTTTGCGCGCGACGAAGTGCGCATGTTTTCGTTCAACAGCTCAACGAATCTCAATGTGTAACTGACCGGTTGGCAAACGAAACAAAGGTCACACTAGGTGACCTTTGTGGTTTTAATTCGTCGTGATTGGCTGCGCGGAGCTTTTGACCGTCAAGGTTGGAATGAGAGATTAGTGACGGTGTTTGCGCTCGTAAACCCACTCTTCTTCGTAAGTGACCTTTTCACGTTTTTTCCAATGGCCGGGGTTATCCTTCCATTTCGCTTTCTTTTTCCAGTTACCCGGATGTTTCCATGGGCGTTCGTCTTCATGGTAGTAGTGATGCACATCATAGTGCTTCACGCTCTCTCGGTAATAGCGTGTCGGGCGGCAATCGCCAGTGCCAATACTTAAACCATCCACTTTGATCTGCAGACAGTCTGCTTCCACAGTGACTCCACTTTGACGCACAGAAACATCAGCCTGCGCCATACCGAAAGGCAAACATGCGGCGCCCATTAATAACCATTTATTCAACATACGATAGTCCTGCTTGGTTCCATCAGTTGCTATTAAAGAAGCGAATCAGGAAGCCCGCAAGCTATCGGTGGCGCTTATGACTGAATTCTGACTGGGCAGACACCTGAGGTTTGAAATCGCGGGTTTGCCATGGCTAAAGTCAGGGTAGAGAAAAGTTTATTTTTCCTGAAAACAACGGGTTGCATAGGGAATGACGTGCATTCGAATTGACAACAAAAAAGCTTCGCGGATGCGAAGCTTTTGAATCGGCAGAAAGTAAACCGCGTTACTTATTGCGTGTTTCCAGCGCGTATTTGCCAGGCCCCATCAGCATGATGGCGATGGCAACAAACAGATACACGCCAATACCTTCAGCGGCCCATGCTCCCACTTTATTCAGGGTAAACAGGTTTTCGGAATGCATCAGCCAAATCACGACCAAACTGGTGCCGATCCACACAATGCAGGACAAGCGGGTCAACACGCCGAGAATAATCAGAATCGGTACGACGACTTCGCCCAGATAAACACCGTAAGCAAAGAATGCAGGTAAACCATGCTTCACAAACAAGCCCTGAATGAACTCTGTACCGCCGTAGATTTTATGGATGCCGTGCAGCAGGAACATTACGCTGAAACTGACTCGCAGAATCAGCTTGCCCAGGTCATCTTTGTCCAACAATGAATCTAATCCGTTTAGTAGCGCTTTCATAATGATTTTCCCGAGTGGTTTTTTATTAACTTAGCATCGAATTACGAAATAGTTGCACGCTCGCTGTTGGCGATGATGAACAATTATTTCGAATAACTTTGTTGATGCGAATCAATTTATTGTTCCGGTAATTATGGTTGCAAAATTGATGGTGGATAGAAAAAGAGAGGTGAGTAAGGGTAAATAATGTTAATAGTTGATTTTGCGTCAGAATGTGGCGAGTTTTAGTGTGGGTTGTATAGGCTGAAATTGGTAATGAAATATCTCGAAAGGGAAAGTCGGGTTGGTGGAAAATAACGTTTAAACGCGAAAGGAGAAATTCGTTTAAACGTTATTTTTAGTCATCCAAGGCTATTTTTGCATATTGTCACTAGGCGTTGCTTTGGGCGGTGGCGTCCAGTGACGTTCGGTATCAAAACGACGATCGGTGCGGTCGAACGCCATTTCAGCTTTCAGGCGCTCTTCCAGTTCAATAAATAGCTTGATGTAGTTGTTGTCCATCCGCTCCTTACCGAAAGTCTCCGCATTCCAGGCGGCGTATAAGCCATCGGAGTGCGTACTTTCCACTTTCTTGTAGATATTTTTCTGGTGTTCGACGAAGAAGGGGTGAAAGCCCAGAGTCTTCATTGCCGCTGCCCCCACTTCCAGTGCAGAGTGATAGGTTTCCGAGACCGCCATATCGACCCCAGCCTGACGCAGACGATAGCCATGGCCACGGTCAAACGCCCGAGCCAGCACTTTGACATGCGGGTAGGTGTGTTTGACGTATTTGACCAGCTCAACACTGCTCTCCTGATTGTCGATCGCCACCACCAGCAGGCTCGCTTCCTCAATGCCGGCGGTATGCAGCAGGTCTGGGCGGGTTGCGTCACCGAAGTACGCTTTGGTTCGGATACGACGAAGGTTATCAACCTGCACCGCCTGATGGTCGAGCACCACAGTTTGAACGCCATTGGCAACCAGCAGACGATTAACAATTTGGCCGAAACGGCCTATACCTGCGATGATCACGGTGCCTTTTTCGTCGATAGTGTCGCTTTCACGTTCGTTGGTCACCTGCTCAAACCGCGGCAGAATCACTTTGTCGAACAGTATGAACAGCCCCGGAGTGAGGAACATCGACAGCGCGACCACCAGAGACAGTATCTGCGCCAAATCGGCAGGCAGAACATGACGTTGCTGCGTGAAGGTTAACAGTACGAAACCAAATTCGCCCGCCTGCGCCAGACTGAGGGTAAACAGCCAGCGGTTGCTGCCTTTGATACGAAAGATCAGCGCCAACAGATAGAGCACCAACGCTTTGAGTAACATGACACCGAGGGTGGCGCCGATGATGATAAAGAAGTGGCTGAACAGAATGTCGAATTTGATGCCAGCGCCCACGGTGATGAAAAACAGCCCGAGTAACAAGCCTTTCAGCGGCTCGATGTTGGCTTCCAGTTCATGGCGAAATTCACTGTTGGCGAGGACAACGCCAGCAAGGAAAGTGCCCAGTGCCGGAGACAAGCCCACCACATTCATCAACGTTGCGATACCGACCACCAGCATCAGTGCCGTGGCAGTAAAGATTTCGCGTACACCCGCGCTGGCTACGAAACGAAACAGCGGGCGGCTGAGGTAGTGACCGCCCACCACCACGGTGGCAATTGCTGCGGTGATCACCAGACCGTATGCCCAGCCCGGCAGATCGGCGATCAGCGTCAGCTCATCGTGATGCGCGGCGGCGGCATTGGCCGCTGTTTGCGCTTGCTCAATCAGCTCAGGCAACGCCAACAGCGGAATAAAAGCCAGCATTGGGATGACGGCGATGTCCTGAAACAGCAGGACCGAAAACGCATTTTGACCACCTTCAGTCCGGTTGAGACGCTTTTCGTTAAAGGTTTGCAGCACAATCGCGGTTGAAGAGAGGCAGAAAATCAAACCGATGGTGAGCGCCACAGACCAGGTGAGGCCAAACAGTAAACACATGCCCATGGTCGCCAGCGTGGTGACACCAACCTGCAAACCACCCAGACCGAGCAGGCGTGTACGCATCGCCCACAGCATTTTCGGTTCCAGTTCCAGACCGACCAGAAACAGCATCATCACCACGCCAAATTCGGCGAAATGCTGAATGGTGGATGTTTCATCGCCAACCAGTCCGACGACCGGACCGATGACTACGCCTGCCATCAGGTAGCCCAATACTGAGCCGAGGCCAAAACGCTTGGCAAGCGGCACCGCGATCACCGCAGCGACAAGATAGATGAAGGCCTGAATAAAATAACTGGTCATGCAGAGTGTCTCAGCTCCATAGGGCGGAAGTATTGATTGAGTGTCGGCAGTTCGCCGGCGCGTTCGATATCGATGCGATCATCGCCTAAGGCCTGCAGAACCTGCATGTACCGTTTGATGTGCGCGTTGAGACGTTCGTCGTCGCATGCGGCGCGGGCATCAAACAGCACCAACGGCGCGAGATAATGCATGCCGGTCATGCCGGCCATCTGCTCAATCGGGCGCAGCAGTTCACGCACACTATAGTGATTATAGCCACTGGCCTGATAACTCTCGGATTTTCCGCCCGTTGACGTGATACACAGCAGCGTTTTACCGTGCAAAGCCGTGCCGTCCTGACCATAGGCAAAACCATACTCCAACACCAGATCCTGCCACTCTTTGAGAATCGACGGAGTGGAGTACCAGTACATCGGGAACTGGAAAATGATCACATCATGTTCCAGCAGACGTTGCTGTTCTTTGTCGACATCAATATTGAACGTCGGGTATTCGCCATAGAGATCGACAAGGGTCACGTTGCGTGCGTAACGGGCGGCTTTAAACAGGCGTGCGTTGACTTCACTCTTGTGCTGACAAGGGTGGGCGTAGAGGATCAGAATACGTTGGCTGGTCATAGAATCTTGGCGTGTGGTTGAGCTTGTTAAAATAGTTATCCAATTCGTCACTGCATTCAAATGAATATTGGCGTATGCATAAGAATTTACACCTATTTGATCTCAGATGTGGCAGGGGAAAGCCCGGTCAGGTAGCCCAAATGTAAAAGAAATAACGAGATATAAAATAAGTTGTATAAATTCTTTTCTTTATGTAAGAAAAGCGAGACAATGATCACTCTTTGTCCTCCTCCTAGAACATCCTGTTTGCATATGACTCAAACCGCTTCGGCGGCGAATGACAATTCGCGCCACAACCAATATTTACGCGTTTTTGCGCTGGGCTTCAGTGCCTTTATTTTTAACACCACAGAATTCGTTCCGGTCGGCTTGCTGACCGATATTGCGAAAGACTTCGATGTGCCGCTTGCCTCGGCGGGTTGGATGCTGACCATTTATGCCTGGATTGTGGCTTCGATGTCTCTGCCGATGATGATGCTGACCAGTAAAATGGAACGCAAAACGTTGCTGTTGAGTGTGTTCACGCTGTTTATTGTCAGCCACGGTTTCTCAGTCATTGCGTGGAACTTTGAAATGCTGGTGGCGAGCCGGATTGGTATCGCGTTTGCGCATGCGGTGTTCTGGTCGATCACGGCGTCGATTGCGATACGCGTTGCGCCTCCGGGCAAGAAAACGCTGGCACTGAGCGTACTGGCAACAGGCACCTCTTTGGCGATGGTATTGGGTGTGCCGCTGGGGCGGATTATCGGGCAGTGGCTGGGCTGGCGCGTGACGTTTGGTGTCATCGGTGTGACGGCATTGCTGATCATGTTTGCGCTGTTCCGTTTGTTGCCAACCTTGCCAAGTTTGTTCTCAGGCTCGATGAAAAAACTGCCGGAGCTGCTGCGCAAACCTACGCTGCTCGGTTTGTACCTGTTTATCTTCTTGCTGTTCACCGCGCACTACACAGCGTATAGCTACATTGAACCGTTTGTGAAAGTGGTAGGCCAAGTGAGTGAAAACTTCACCACCTTCCTGCTACTCCTATTTGGCGGTGCAGGTATTCTGGGCAGTGTAATTTTTGGCTACTGGGGTGAGCGCGCCAACACCAAATTGCTGGTGAGCAATACTGCCGTGGTCATGTTGTGCATGGTATTACTGCTGCTTTCGGCCAACAGCCCATGGGGTGTGAGCACATTGTTATTGCTGTGGGGGACAGCATTGATGATCGTGTGTCTTGCGATGCAAGTTAAGGTGCTCAATATCGACACCAATGCATCCGATATGATCATGTCGATGTTCTCCGGGATCATCAACTTGGGTATTGGCGCTGGCGCGTTGATTGGCGCTAAAGTCATTCATTTCAGCTCACTGGAAGCGATTGGTTATGTCGGCTCCGGCTTTGCGCTGCTGGCGCTGTTGCTGATTGTGACCTTGCTGAAAAAATTCCCATCGATTCGTTGATGGTTAAATGCGAAAAAGGCAGTCCATGTGGCTGCCTTTTTTATTGTCCGCGAAAGGCGAGAGCAGGTTGCAAAATCATCACAACGGCATGAAAAACTCGAATCCGATTCCAAAATGCATTCATTTTTATCATGATAAATAATAATGAGAATGAATATCGTTTACATGACGTTGGTGAGTTGCTAGTATGCAGTCAGCTTAACGCGCCGCCTTGTTGTGGCTGAAGTTTTGAAGTGTTCTGGGAATATTTCAAAACAACAAGGCGGGCGCGCTAACAACGTCAGCATCTAAAAAAAGAGATCTGTCCAACCCGAGTGGCCGCGAATAGCGCGGTCAGTTGGAATGGTCGAGGTTCACAAGAATTAAGGATTCGGATTAATGGCAATCCCAAGAATTGCAGGTTACTCACTGCCTGCCAGCGAACACTACCCGCTCAACAAAACTCAGTGGCAGATTGACCCCGCCAAGGCTGTATTGCTGATCCACGATATGCAGGAATACTTCGTTAACTTCTTTGATAACACTCAGTCGCCGATGAGCGACATCATCAACAATATTCAACGTTTGAAAGCGGCGGCTAAACAAGTCGGCATTCCTGTGGTGTATACGGCGCAGCCGGCCAATCAAGATCCGGCCGAGCGTGCGCTGCTGACCGATTTCTGGGGGCCTGGACTACAAGAAGAAACCGCGATTCTTGCAGCATTAGCGCCAGAAGCAGACGACGTGGAATACGTGAAATGGCGTTACAGCGCATTTAAGAAAACCTCGCTGCTGGAAGATATGCAGGCGCAGGGTCGAGATCAACTGATCATCTGCGGCGTGTACGGCCACATCGGTATTTTGTCGACTGCGCTCGAAGCGTTCATGCTGGATATCAAACCGTTTGTGATTGGCGATGCGATTGCCGATTTTAGTCAGCAGGATCACATTCATACCCTTAACTATCTGGCAGGTCGCGCCGCAAGTGTGCAGACACTGCACGCGGTGGAGCAGACGCTTGCCCGCAAGCCATCACTGACGCTGGATCAAATGTGTATCGATGTGGCTGAAGCGCTGTCGCTGGATCTCGATGAAGTCGATGTGAACGAGAACCTGCTGTTCCTCGGCTTGGATTCGATTCGCGCCATGGTGCTGCTGGAGAAGTGGCGTCCGTACGGTGTCAATGTGACGTTCGCGCAACTGATTGAGAAAGTGACGTTGCAGGAGTGGTGGATGCTTATCGGTGAACCGACCACGCGAACGGAGGCGGAACCTGCCATGGCATAACGTCATGGTGGCCAAACCGGTTGATGGGCTTTGCGAGTTTACCACTGGCAAAGCCCTTTTTTATGGGGCAACGAAATCCGCACGGCACCAGCGAAGCCCATGCTGCTGATATGGCGGTATAGAGAGAAAGAAGAGGCATGAAAAAGCCCGGGTCAACCGGGCTTTTTTGCGTGCGTTGATTGCTTAGCTGTACAGCGCGCGCAGTCCTTTTTTGTCGACTTTGCCGACTGACGTTTTCGGCAACACATCGATGAACTGGATTTGATCCGGCAGTTTGAAATCCGCTAAGCCTAATTCACGTAGAAAGCGTTTCAGCTCCAATCCTTTGACCTGATGACCTTCGTGCTTGACGATCACCGCGCAGCTGCGCTCGCCCAAATAATCATCCGGTACCGCCACCAGCGCCGCGTCGTGCACCGCCTCGTGGCGCAGCAGATAGTTTTCAATCTCTTCTGCCGCGATTTTTTCGCCGCCGCGGTTAATCTGATCTTTGTCGCGCCCGGTCACAATGATGTTGCCTTCTGCGGTGCGCTTGACCAGATCGCCAGTACGATAAAAGCCGTCTGGGGTAAACGAGCGCTCGTTGTGCGCTGGCGCGCGATAATAGCCGCGAATAGTGTACGGCCCTTGCGTGAGCAGAAATCCCTCTTCGCCGACGGCGACATCGTTCCCGTCCTCATCGACCACGCGCACTTGATCGTGCGGTGAAATCGGGCGGCCTTGGGTGCTTGCAATCACCTCATCACTGTCGTCAAACCGAGTGTAGTTCACCAACCCTTCGGCCATACCAAACACCTGTTGCAGGCGGCAGTGAAGCCGGCTTGGCAGTTCCCGCGCCGCGGTTTCGCTAAACTTAGCGCCGCCAACCAACAGCAGTTCCAAGCTGGAAATGTCGTGCGTGGCCTTTTCGGCGAAATCCATCCACAGCAGTGCCAGTGGCGGCACCAGCGCAGACACGGTGACGCGGTGACGCTCAATCATCTCAAACGCATGTTGTGGCGTTGGATCTTGGGTGGGAATCACGCAGCCACCCGCCCAGAACACGCCCAAAGCGCCCGGAGAGCTGAGCGGAAAGTTATGCGCGACCGGCAGCGCACACAAAAAGCGCGTCGTATGGTCGAAATGACAAATCTCCACACTGCCGGTAACACTGTAGGCGTAATCATTGTGCGTGCGCGGAATCAGTTTCGGTGTGCCCGTGGTGCCACCCGACAGCTGGAAAAACGCAACATCACTGGCGTCGGCATCCTGCTCTTGCAGCGCAGGTTGACGGCATTCATCAAGCGCCACGAACCGGTGGTCGTCCACCGTGACTTGGCCGCGAACAATCACATGCTCAATGGTCGGGCACTGTGCCACGATGTTGTTTGCCAATGTCTGATAATTGAAGCTGCTCGCCTCGCCATCAATCAGATACGCTTTGGCATCGGCGTGCTGACAGAAGTAGCTGATTTCCATTTGGCGATGCGCGGGCAGTGCAAGCACCGGGCGCACGCCAATTTGCAGCAGGGCGAAGAAGCACTGATAAAACTCGGCAATATTGGTCATTTGCAACACGACGTTGTCGCCGCGCTGCAAACCGAGCTGACGAAATCCCGCTGCCAGTTGTGCCGCGCTGTTGACCAGTTCGCGATAGCTGATCGCGCGTTGGCCACACACAATGGCCTCGCGCTGTGCAAACTTGGCTTCGGTTTCCGTAAGTGTTCACCAAGCCCCTATTGACAGAAAAAGTGTGACATTCAGCACTTGA
>ERZ1673961.237-NODE-237-length-25960-cov-8.611233_pt1 | contig 25960 bp, 19 predicted proteins | sample MGYA00580189_ERZ1673961 | MGnify/ENA primary metagenome ERZ1673961 (study PRJEB41334, sample SAMN05608105) | rock metagenome | biome: terrestrial subsurface; feature: shale formation; material: shale | place: USA: Pennsylvania ... | reverse complement strand
GTGCTTATAACTGTCAGTCACTGCGCGTATTTCCACAATTAGACTTTAGGATGATAGAGAGGGATCTACCGAAAAAGGGTTGAAATAAAAGTAATTATGGGAGCCAGGTCAACAGGAATTATGTGTATGGCACGCTGAGACTCGGTAAATCGCCTTTGGTTAAACGAACAAATACCAATGCTGCGGATATCGCATCTTGTAAAGCGTCGTGCTTATCTTGAATTGGCAGCTCAAGGTGCTTGCAAATCGCCTCCAGACTTAAGTCGAAATAGGCATTGGGTAGATGTCGCTCCAGTTTGTCGTGGTAAATCTGGCTTACTTCAATAAGAGGGTTGGGCAGCGGGAAGCCCAGTTGTCTTTGACAGGCGAGGTCTAAGATTTTTTTGTCGTAACGGATGTGATAGCCGACGAGTGGACGATTGCCGATAAAGTCTATTAATTTCAGTAGCGCATCCTTTTCGCTGATGCCGTCGACTAAATCCTGATGGCGAATTTTATGGATTTTTACCGAGCCGGAATCGAGAGATTGTGGCGCTCGCAAATGCACTTCGAATGGTTGGCTGGTGATAATGCGGTTATCAATGATTTTAGTGGCTGCGATGGTCACCAGCTCTGCTCTATTCGGGTCTAGGCTGGTGGTTTCGCAGTCGAGAGAAACCAGCTCGGTTTTATCTGGTGCACAAAATAGCGACTGATAAGGCGAGCCTTTCAGTTTATAGTGCCAATATTTTCGTTGTAGCCAATTCATCCCAGATACCTCTTTTACAACTTACCGGGCTTAATCACGGATCTGATAGTGGAAACCTAAAAACTGCTTAAACTTTTTCACGACATGCAGGCTATGACGCAGTAAGTCGCGCTCTGTTCTGTCGAGTTGTTTGAGGTCGATATTATTCTGTGCCTCTTGTTGGTTAAGTTGCTGATTGAGCCGAAGCTTAAAGAACAACTTGAGTGCTTCGTTTAAGTTATCTGCCGTTTCTGGTTCTAAAATTCGCTTGTTTCTCAGGGCTTCTATTCGAGCGAAGGTATTTTTCTCTTCAATGGCATATTCGAGAGACAGAGTTCTAATGCCGTGCACTATCGGGAAAATACCGCCGCGTTTGATATCTAAGCCATCTTTGGCACTTTTTACGTTACCAAACAGAGTCAGAGGCACAGAAAACTGCAACGCTGGACGGGTAAAGTCGGACAGGATCAACATGCGATCTTTCATTGTGTCTCTGAGATGGTTGGCGACGGGAGTGAGTAATTCTCGATTGCCAGCAACGGCTTGCGCATCACTGAAGATGGCTAAGTCCATGATTTGTTCTGGCTGCGCTTTTGAAATCCAATTATCAAGGGTTCGAATCCACTCTGATTGAGAGTTTACCCACTTAGGATTGTTTACCATGACTTTGCCAGGGCAGAGCGGATAACCCAGTTGTTGCAGGGTGTGGGTGAATGATTGCATCACCTGTTCACTGTGCGACCACTCTAAACCGTCTTTAATGATCAGCGCGTTATCTTGGTCAGTCTTGAGGATCTGCTCACCTCTGCCTTCCGAGCCTAAAACAATTAGGCAGCAGTGGTCGTGGAGTGCTGGTGGCACCACTAATTCAAACGCTTTCTCGATAATTTGTTCATTAACGGCAGATATCAATTCCATGATAAATCGGGTGCGGATGCCGTTTCTGACCAGACTCTCTACTAACTGACGTTGTCGGTTTGACGCCAGAGCGAGTTCTTCGACACTGCTGGCTCTGGCGATGCTGAGCGTAAGCACGTGTGAATGAGTGGAGAATGCACTGAGGATCTGAGTCATATCCAACATGCCAATGGCTTGATTACCATCGCAGACCATCAGGCGCTTCATCCGGTGGCGCGTCATCGTAATCATGGCATTGAACAGGAAGTCGCCTTCATCAACGTGGTAAACCGGGAAGGTGGCGATCTCGCCCACCGGTGTATCGACAGCGCAGTTATCTAACATCACGGAATGGAGCATGTTCGTTCGCGTGACAATGGCGTACGGATGCGCTGAAGGCCATTTTTCTAGGCGTGCATCATCTGGGTTGAGCTCAACTAATGCGGCGTCGATGCCATTTTCCTTCAATGTTCGTGTGACCTCATTGATAGGCATGTCGGGCTTAAGAATCATCGGAGGATGGTAAATGCTCTTATCGACTTTAGTCAGAATAAACTCGGCCAGATTTTGCTGTTGCTGCGCGGCTTCGATTAATGCCTGTCGTTTAGATAGGTTGTTATCGAAGTACGCTGCGAATTGTCCATTCTCGTTATAGAGTTCAAGAAACACTTCTTTTGGCAGCAAATAGGACAGCGTATCCTCAAGCGCTACATACTGATGACGCAAACTCTCTTCAAACAAAGAACGGACATCAAACATATCGTCATTGGCATAGTGAGCGAAAACTTCGCTCTGGTCTTTGGAGCGCTCTTCCACGGCACCTTTGATCAAAATATGCAAATGAGGGTTGGTTTGCCCACAAGATAAAATCACATCTCGAGTTCGATAATATGCCACGTCGAGAGACGAACGCAGTCGCGCTTGCTGCTTGCTGGTCAGGCGATCGAACGGGGGAGATTGCATATTAAACTTATCAGGCATAAGGAACCCTAAAATTGGGAGGAACACATTCTAAGTCTGACAAATTTCCTCCCATAAGCCAGACGACTTTGGTCTAAATCCAGAGCGTTAAAATCCACGCTTTCTGATTTTTAAAAGTTTGTATCCCATCGAGGAAACGGTAAGTTGCCGATTCTTCCCTTTTTCTACTCCGTTTCGCGATCCATAATCCACGCTCATAACGTTGGTGTTCCCATTTTAGGAAAATAATAATGCTAAAACCTTCTCCGTATGGCTGGATCTCCCAGTACTTTCTCGGATTCTTTTTTGCGTATGGCGTCTATCTGCCATTTTGGTCATTGTGGTTTAAAGAGCAGGGTGTCACGCCGACTGATATTGGCTTGCTAGTGGGTTTAGGCTTGGCAACTCGCTGTGTTGCGAATCTGGTGATTACTCCTCGAGTGCATAGAGTGGAGCGTTTGATGCCAGCATTACGTTGGTTGAGTTTCGCCGGTCTTATTTTTGTAGGATTCCATTTTTTTACCGGCGGTAACTTTTGGTTAATGGCGTTGGCTACCATTCTATTTAACTTATGTTGTGGCCCCATTATCCCGCTCTCTGATGCGATGGCGAATTATTATGCGCGTTTAAAAGTGCTCGACTATGGGCGTTCACGTTTATGGGGATCGATCGCGTTTATCGCTGGTTCTACCGTGGTTGGTTACTTAGTGGCAGGTTTTGGTGCGGATATGATTCTGTACACCGCAATGGCGGGTTTAACGATCGCCTTGTTGTTTGCGATGCGTATGACTAACCCAATGCCGGTAACGCTCAGTGATCAGCACGCAGTGCGTCCTAAACTGTCTGCACTTTTAACCGATAAACCGGTACTCAAATTTTTAGTATTGGTTTCGCTCATCCAGGGCAGTCACGCGGCGTACTACGGTTTTAGCGCTATTCACTGGAAAGCAGCAGGACACTCTGAAGATGTGATTGGTTACCTTTGGAGTTTGGGGGTGGCCGCCGAGGTGGCGGTATTCGCAGTAAGTAAACGCCTGTTTGCTGGGTGGTCTTTACGTACTTTATTTGTTATTGCCGCTTTTGGCGTGATGATGCGTTGGGGGATTACGGCCGGGACAACGTCGATTGTCGCTCTGGTCGTTGTACAGATGCTGCATGGTGTGACCTTTGCGACGGCGCATATTGCTGCAATCCAATACATTCAGAACTCTGAAGAGAACAAGATGGTCGCATTACAGGCTCTGTATAATGCGATTCCGTTGGGAGCGTTTATAGCACTCATGACTGTACTTAGCGGTTGGGCTTATGAACACTGGGGCGCGTTTGTGTTCTGGGGAATGGCTGTGATGGGATTGATTGCACTGTTCATTAAACTGGATCCGCAAGAGCCAGCAAGGCATGTTGTTGACCTGTCGGATAAAACACTTGAAACACAGAATTAGACTTCTGTGACAAAGGTTAAAAACTAATCTTTGTCTCTGTTGTGAAAGCAGTGTTAAATGAAACCTCTCCCTTACGGAGAGGTTTTTGTTTTTTGTAAGCAAGGTCATAAAGGATATCTGATGCAAGGATGGCTGGTGGTTCCCGTTTCTTTGGCGTACTTGGGAGCCCTATTTATAATCGCGTGGTATGGAGACAACCAGAGAAGGTGGCTAGCCAGATGGCGGCCTTGGATCTACAGCTTGTCTATTGCTGTGTATTGTACCTCCTGGACGTTCTACGGCACGGTGGGCCAAGCGAGCAGTAATCCCTGGTCTTTTCTGCCGATCTACATTGCGCCGATTCTGGTCTTTACGCTTGGTTGGCGAGTGCTTGCCAGACTGATATTGATCGCCAAGCGCGAACACATTACCTCTATCGCTGATTTCATTGGCGCACGTTATGGAAAATCGCAGGGACTAGCGGTTGCCGTAACGCTGATTGCCGTCGCGGGGATTCTTCCTTATATCGCATTGCAGTTACGTGGCATCACCATGGGGCTGGAAATCATTGCGCCTGAGCTTGCGTCAGACTTTGGTTATCAGAACGACAGTGTCTCTTGGTTTGTGGTAATGGCACTGGCCATCTTTACCATCTTATTCGGTACGCGTCATATCGATAACACCGAGCACCACCGGGGCATGATGATGGCGATCGCCTTTGAGTCGATCATCAAGCTGATGGCATTTTTAGTGGTTGGTGTATTTATTGTCTGGTTGGCAATGAGTGCAGAAAACCTCAGTCTGATAGATGTCGCTACCGAAACCTATCAGCCACCCAATATTCCTACCATTCTGATCCATACCGTGCTTACCATGTTGGCGATCGTTTGTTTGCCTCGTCAATTTCATACCATGGTGGTGGAAAACGAGCGCGCTCAGGATCTGCATGTTGCCCGCTGGTTGTTCCCACTGTATCTGATTTTAATGGGTATTTTTGTCTTGCCGATTGCGTGGGTAGGGCAAGGACTGCTGAGTGATGCGTCGCCAGATACTTTTGTTATCAGTGTGCCGATGGCGGTTGGTGCGAGCGAGATTGCGTTACTGGCCTTCCTTGGTGGCACTTCCGCAGCAAGTGGGATGGTGATCGTTTCGACTATCGCGTTAGCCATCATGGTATCGAATGATCTGGCGATGCCACTGCTGTTACGTCGTATGCGCCTGTCTCAACGTAATCATCAGCACTTTTCTCAGTTGCTGCTACGCATTCGTCGCGCACTTATCCTGATTCTTTTGATTGGTGCATGGGGCTTTTATCAGGCACTTGATAGTATCCACTCACTCTCTGCGATAGGCTTTCTCTCGTTTGCAGCCATCACTCAATTTGCGCCGGCACTGATTGGCGGGATGTATTGGCGTCAGGGAAACAAGAAGGGCGTTTATGTCGGTCTTGCGGTTGGTTTTACTATTTGGCTTATCACCCTAATGAGCCAAACCGACATGCTTGCGGGTAACGCTAGCAGTAACTTTTTGATTTGGCTTATTACGCCACCAGAGATGCTAACTCAGTTTGATATTGCGATCTCTGACTGGGGAATGATTCTTAGTGTCGCGGCCAATACCGCCTGTTTTGTCGTCGTTTCTCTGATTACTCGTCCAAGCCTAAGTGAGCGCTTACAATCGGCTTCGTTTGTTGGTACACCGTTGCCAGAAAGCGAAAATATGAGCCTTTACCAGAGCCGCGTGACCGTGGCTGAACTGGAAATGCTCGCCTCTCGTTTTGTTGGGCGATCTCGCGTTAAAGTGGCGTTTCAGGCCTATTGGAGCCAGCAACGTGAAGAGCTGATGCCGAACCAGCAAGCGCCGTCTTCATTGATACGACATACTGAACGTGTGCTCGCGGGGGTCTTCGGCGCATCTTCTGCTAAGTTAGTACTTACTTCTGCCTTGCAGGGAAGAAACATGCAGCTCGAAGAAGTCGCGACCATCGTTGATGAAGCTTCTGAACTGTACGATTTCAGCCGAGGGCTACTACAAGGGGCGATCGAGCATATTGGTCAGGGTATCGCTGTGGTCGATAAACAATTGCGGCTGGTGGCATGGAACCAACGTTATCTTGAGTTGTTTGAATTTCCTCCGGGGTTAATCCAGGTCGGCCGTCCAATCGCAGATGTCATTCGCCACAATGCCGAGCAAGGGTTATGCGGCCCGGGTGACCCAGATGACCATGTTCGTCGCCGGGTTTACCATCTTGAGCAAGGGACGCGGCATACGTCCTCTCGCGTTCGTCCTGACGGCCGAGTAATTGAAGTGCAGGGGAACCCGATGCCGGGCGGTGGTTTTGTTATGAGTTTTACTGACATCACCGTGTTCCGCGATGCCGAACAAGCACTAAAAGAAGCCAATGAGACGCTTGAGGAACGCGTGCGACTTCGTACCCGTGAACTTGAACGGCTCAACAAACAGCTGGTGGCGGCGACGCAGCGTTCAGATTTAGAATCGAAGTCAAAGTCACGATTCCTCGCGGCGGTGAGCCACGATCTGATGCAGCCACTGAATGCCGCAAGGCTGTTTGCCTCTTCACTTTCTGAAGTGGCCAAAGACGACGAGACGAAAAAACTTTCTTCTCATATCGAAAGTGCACTCGGTGCCGCAGAAGATTTGATTGGCGACTTGTTAGATATTTCCCGTCTGGAGTCGGGCAAGCTTGAAGTGCATGTTTGTGGGTTCGCCGTTAATGATGTATTGGCAAATTTAAATGCGGAGTTCAGTGCGTTGGCGAAACAACAGGGCATTGAGTTTACGATGATCCCTTCCTCACTGACGGTGAATTCTGACCCCAAACTTCTGCGCCGAGTGGTGCAAAACTTTCTTACGAACGCGTTCCGCTATAGTCCAAACGGCAAAGTCGCTTTGGGTGTGCGCCGCGTCAAAGGTCGAGTGCGTATTGATGTCTGGGATAACGGTATGGGCATTGAAGAAGAGAAACAGCAGGAGATCTTTGAAGAATTTAACCGAGGCTCTCAAGTTCGCTCTGATCAGGGCTTAGGGTTGGGGCTGGCGATATCGAAAGGGATAGCGCAGGTGCTGGGACATGAAATCTCGATGCGCTCCTGGCATGGCAAAGGCAGTGTCTTCTCGATTACGCTCGACAGAGCCGAGAGCGTACAGGTCATCAGCACTGTGACGATGCCAAGTAGTACTCAGTCTGAGCTATGCCATCTGAAAATTCTGTGTGTCGACAATGAGCCAGATATTTTAGTGGGAATGGATAACCTGTTGTCGCGTTGGGGCTGTGATACACGACTGGCCGCCGACTTAGTTGAAAGTCTGAAAGCGCTGGATGATGGCTGGGTGCCGGATGTGATCTTCTCGGATTACCGACTGGATAACGGACGCACTGGATTGGAAGTGCTGCAACAGTGCCGTCTTCGACTGGGTAATCGCTTTGAAGGTGTCATCATCAGTGCGGACCGTACCGATGATATGCTCGATGGCATCAAAGCGAATGGATTTAGCTTTATCGCCAAACCCGTTAAACCGTTGAAGTTGCGTTCGGTACTAAACCGAGTGGCCTAGTTTTATTTAGTTTCAGTTATTTAAAGTTAGATAAAGACCTCCAGTGGGAGGTCTTTGTGTTTGAGGCTGGACGAATTACTCAGCCACCCCGCCTTGCGTCAATTTGGTTGGATTCAGCAGTTTCTCCAGTGTCGCGCGATCTAAGTCTGTTTCCTCTTCAGCGACATCAATGATCGCCCGTCCTTGTTTATAAGCCTTTTTCGCGATTTCGGCGGCTTTCAGGTAACCAATAACCGGATTAAGCGCGGTGACCAGAATCGGGTTCTTGGCTAACGCGACATCAAGGTTATCTTGCCTGACTTCAAACGTGGCGACGGCTTTGTCTGCCAGTGCAGTGGCGCTGTTGGATAGTAGCTCAATGCTTTCTAATACATTATGAGCAATGACAGGCAGCATCACGTTGAGCTGAAAGTTACCAGACTGACCCGCAATGGTAATGGTGGTGTCATTACCAATTACTTGGGCGCAGGCCATGGCGACGGCTTCTGGAATAACAGGGTTTACTTTTCCCGGCATGATGGAAGAACCGGGCTGAAGCCCTTTTAACTCTATTTCTCCCAACCCGGCTAGTGGTCCGGAATTCATCCAGCGAAGATCGTTTGCGATCTTCAGGATCGCAACTGCTGACGTTTTGAGCTGTCCGGATAGGGCGACGATCGCATCCTGACTGCTGAGATTAAAGAAGAAATTTGGACTGGAACAAAACGCTACATTTGTTGATTGTGAAAGATTGTCTGCGAAAAGTGGCGCGAATCGCGGATCGGCATTGATCCCAGTGCCTACTGCGGTACCACCTTGCGCCAGTGCCTTCACGGCTGGCAAAGCTTGTTCAATCGCTTGTTTGGCGTGTTCGATTTGGTACTGCCATCCTCCAAGTTCTTGGGCAAGGGTAATCGGCATGGCGTCCATCAGATGAGTTCGACCTGTTTTTACCACGTCTTTCAAGGCTTGTTGTTTAGTGCCGAGTGTCTGGCAAAGGTACTCCAAAGCGGGTATCAGTTGCTTTTCGATCGCCAGTGCTACGCTGACCTGAATCGCCGTTGGAACGACATCGTTACTGCTTTGACCCATATTGACGTGATCATTGGGGCTTACGCTTTCTCCAAGAGTCTGGGCAGCCAGCGTTGCGATCACTTCATTGGCATTCATATTTGAGCTGGTGCCAGAGCCAGTTTGGAAAACATCAATCGGAAATTGCTCCAGATGTTGCCCGTCGATGATCGATTGCGCTGCATTCGCTATCGCATCGGCAATTTTACTGTCTAATAATCCTAATTGAGCATTAGTCAGTGCTGCGGTTTGTTTGATATGTGCCAAAGCAAGGATGAAGCCTTGTGGCATGGTGTGTCTGCTGATGGAAAAATTGTCTACGGCACGTTGAGTTTGAGCCTGATAAAGAGCATCAGAAGGGACTTTCACCTCACCCATACTGTCGGTTTCAATACGAAAGTCTCTGGTCATGACTTGCTCCTCTGTTCTCAAACCTAAGTCTCTTATCAACCATAGGTGATTTACGAGGATTTTGATGACAAAAAAGCCGATGCATGAATACAGGCATCGGCTTGGAGCAAGTGAGCTATATCCCTACAATTAAGCCCAGCTTTCTATTTTGTTCTTTATTTCAGTTATTCGGTAAACAGGGTCTCGTATTTCACGAAAGCCGTTTGAGTCTCGCCGTAGTAGAGCGTTCCTTCTGACTGAATGACCACTCTTAACCAGCTTTCTGCTGATTTTGGTTTCGGTAAGGTGATGTACCAGTTTTTACCTGCTTGATCAGCGGGCTTCATATCGACTGGCTGCGCGTTCTTTTCCTGATTTGCGACCACAGAAACTTTCACGCCTTCCAGTGGGAAAGCCGCATTGAGAGACAATTCTAGACTGTCTTTCGTTAGCTTCTCAGAGCGAAACTTCACTTTAAAATCGCCATTTTCCATATCACAAAGACCACTGGTGTAGCGACAATTGGACTTGCTGGCCAATTTATAACTTTCACCTTCTTTCGCGGCATGAGGCTTTTCACTTAACGCTAAATCCGTACCGAAGTAGGCAATTAACGATAGGATCGGAGCGATTAACAGGGCGATAATTAAGTGCTTGTTTTTGAACATCTTGGCTTCCTTGCAACGACAGACTTCGAAATAGTAACTGAAAATAGAGAATAAAAAAGCCCCGGACAGATGTTTCCAGACGGGGCTTTGTGGTTCTAATTATAATTAGTGATCGACAGCTTGGCCCGCACCTACTGGTACACGTACGTGCTCAACCAGATCTTTCACTTCTTGTGGTGTTTCTGCTGTTACTCTCGATACTGCGAACGCCACGATGAAGTTGAAGAGCGCACCAATTGCACCAAACGCGTTTGGCTCAATGCCTAGGAACCAGTTGCTGCCCCAGCTTTCCAGGTAAGTCCAATCCGCGATGAATAGGATACCTTTGTGTTGGAACACGTAGAACAGCGTAATACTGATACCAGCGATCATACCAGCGATAGCGCCTTCTTTGTTGATGCTCTTACTGAAGATACCCATCATCAATGCAGGGAAGATAGAGGACGCTGCCAGACCAAAGGCCAGTGCAACGGTACCTGCCGCGAAGCCCGGTGGGTGTAGACCTAAGTAGCCTGCTACCGCAATTGCCACTGCCATGGAAATCCGGCTGGCAAGGAGCTCTTTCTTCTCGGAGATATTCGGGTTAATGACCCCTTTGATTAAGTCGTGAGATATCGCGGACGAAATCGCCAGTAGTAGACCCGCAGCGGTTGATAGTGCTGCTGCCAGACCACCTGCCGCAACCAATGCGATTACCCAGTTTGGTAGCTTAGCAATCTCTGGGTTAGCCAGTACCATGATGTCGTTATCAACTTTTAGCTCGTTAGTAGCCGCATCAGAAGTGTACTGAATGTTGCCATCACCGTTCTTATCATCGAAACCTAGCAGGCCTGTTTTTTCCCAGTTCTTAAACCAAGCTGGACGCTCGTCATAAGCCAAGTGTTGGCCAGGAGCCGGGTTAACTGTGTTCATTAGGTTTAGGCGCGCCATTGCTGATACTGCAGGTGCAGTTGTGTAAAGAATAGCAATGAAGATTAGTGCCCAACCTGCTGATGTACGTGCGTCACGAACCTTAGGTACCGTAAAGAAACGGATGATTACGTGTGGCAGACCTGCCGTACCGATCATCAGTGACATGGTGTAAGCAAACATGTTTAGTGTATCACCACGAACTTGAGTGGTGTATTCACTAAAGCCGAGTTCGGTCACCACCTGATCGAGCCGATCGAGCAGATAGACATCGGTTCCCGCCATGGTACTACCAAGGCCAATTTGCGGAATTGGGTTACCAGTGAGTTGCAGAGAGATAAATACTGCTGGGATAGTGTAAGCAAGAATGAGTACACAATATTGAGCAATCTGCGTGTATGTGATGCCTTTCATGCCGCCTAGTACAGCGTACATAAATACGATACACATACCAATCAGTAGACCTGTTGCGTAATCTACTTCTAGGAAGCGACCGAATGCAACACCTACGCCTTTCATCTGACCGATAACGTAGGTTACTGATGCGATGATCAGACACACAACCGCTACGATACGCGCTGTCTTAGAGTAGAAACGCTCACCGACAAACTCTGGCACGGTAAATTTACCGAACTTACGTAGGTAAGGAGCAAGAAGCAGAGCAAGCAGAACGTAACCGCCAGTCCAGCCCATTAGGAATACAGAACCACCGTATCCCATGAAGGCAATCAGACCCGCCATCGAAATAAACGACGCCGCTGACATCCAGTCTGCTGCTGTCGCCATACCGTTCGCGATTGGGTTTACACCGCCACCCGCAACATAGAACTCTTTGGTTGAGCCTGCGCGCGCCCAAATCGCAATCCCGATGTACAGGATGAAGGTTGCGCCAACAACCAGGTAGGTAATAGTTTTCAAATCCATCTGAGTGACTCCTTACTCATCCACGCCGAATTCACGGTCTATTTTGCGCATCTTCCACGCGTAGTAGAAAATAATACCCAGGAAGGCGTAGATGGAGCCTTGTTGAGCAAACCAGAAACCAAGTTTGTATCCGCCTAGTTGAAATTGATTGAGTACATCGACAAATAAAATGCCGCAGCCGAAAGACACAACGAACCAGATGACCATTAGGCCAATCATGAGTTTCACGTTCTTGTCCCAATAGGCTTTGGCTCTTTCTTCACTTTCAAACGCCATTGCCGTCTCCTTACGATTGGTATTGTTGTTAAAAAAATGTTTCAACATGTACATTAGCAAGGTGTTGGCAAGAACTCTTTTCAACTTTAGTCGGGGCATAAAAATCAAAAAACGCCCGTAGAATGGGCGCTTAAGGCAATTGTAAGAAAATTTTAGTATGTTAACGTGGTGTTAAATTAGCCTAAGGTCTAATGCGAAATGACATTTTTCACTAATTATTTTTGCTGGCGTTATCTTTTCTTCATTTGTTTCATGAAACCTATACTCATTGCTACAAGTTATTTGTTTACATAAAGTTTTCGTTTCAACTAAAGCATTGAGACGCGATAAGGGGTTAGACTAACGGTCTTAGTACGTTGGTCATAACTTTTATATTAGGGAGAGTGGAATGGACGCAAACACCATCAATAGCTTTTTTCTCGTCGGTGCATTGCTGATTGCACTGAGCGTTCTTCTAAGCCCTGTGTCCTCTAAACTGGGTATTCCTATTCTTCTCGTGTTTCTTGCGGTTGGTATGTTGGCCGGAGAAGATGGCTTAGGCGGAATATTATTTGATAATTACTCAATTGCTTATTTAGTCAGTAACTTAGCTTTAGCGATTATTCTGCTTGATGGTGGCATGAGAACACGAGTCGCGAGCTTCCGGGTGGCGTTGTGGCCTTCGGTGTCATTAGCCACGCTGGGTGTGGCGATGACGACGCTTTTAACCGGTTTGATGGCTACCTGGCTGTTTGAACTGGACTTACTGCAAGGGATTCTTGTGGGTGCTATCGTGGGCTCTACCGATGCTGCTGCGGTGTTCTCATTACTGAAAGGGCGCAGTCTCAATGAGCGTGTCGGCTCAACGCTGGAAATCGAATCCGGTACCAACGATCCGATGGCGGTATTTCTTACCGTTACCTTAATTGCTATTTTGTCGAGCTCGGGTGCGGAGTTAAGTGTCGGCTTTTTAGCACTGAGCTTTGTGAAGCAGTTTGGCATTGGTGCATTGCTTGGTGTTGCTGGTGGCTGGTTGTTATGGAAGATCATAAACCGCAATCAGCTACCGGATGGCTTGTACTCCATTCTGACCGTCAGTGGTGGTCTGCTGATTTTTGCCTTATCGAATACATTCGGTGGTAGCGGCATTCTGTCCATTTACCTAGTCGGTCTGTTATTAGGTAATCGCCCTACGCGCAGCCGTCACTCGATTCTTCATGTGCTGGACGGAATGACATGGTTGGCCCAGATAGGCATGTTCCTCGTGCTTGGTTTGCTGGTCACGCCTTCGAATCTGTTGTCGATAGCCTTGCCGGGGCTGGCACTCGCCTTTGGTATGATTCTGTTTGCTCGTCCAATTTCAGTGTGGGTAGGCTTACTGCCATTCAAAAGTTTTACGCCGCGCGAAAAGTGGTTTGTTTCCTGGGTGGGGTTGCGTGGTGCCGTGCCGATCATTTTGGCGGTGTTCCCGATGATGGCAGGCCTTCCTGATGCACAGCTTTATTTTAACCTCGCGTTCTTCGTGGTTATGGTCTCACTGATTGTTCAGGGAGGCACATTGACCAAAGCAATGTCGCTAGCCAAAGTAGAACTGCCTCCAAAACCGGAGCCAATATCGCGAATTGGTGTCGAGGTTTATCCTACCAGTGAGTGGGAGCTATTTATCTATCGATTGAAAGCAGACAAATGGTGTATCGGGGAGCCATTACGTAGCTTGTCTATGCCGGAAGGCACGCGTATTGCGGCGGTCTTTCGCCACCAGGAATTGATGCACCCATCAGGAAGCACCAAGCTGGAAGAAGACGATACTTTGTGTGTCTTTGCTCAAGAGAAAGATTTAGATGCGTTGAGCCTGTTGTTTAGTGAAGCTCCAGAAAAAGCATCAATGACCCGTTTCTTTGGTGATTTCTTTTTGGATATTGAAGTCAGACTGGCCGATGTTGCCATGATGTATGGTTTGGATCTTGGCGAGGAAGCGCTGGGTATTACACTGAGAACCTTGGTGGAAGAACAACTGGGAACAGCCCCTGTACTGGGTGACCAGTTTGAATGGCAAGGGCTGCATTGGATTATTGCTGATGTAGTCGATCAGCAAGTGACCAAAGTAGGCTTACGCTTGCCAACTGAACAAGAGGAACTGACGGAAGAATAAGCCTTAGTTGTTCATTTCCGTTAACATGATGACAGCTTGAGTTCGGTTCTTCACGCCAAGCTTGCGGAAAATCGCCGTCATGTGCGCTTTGATGGTGGCTTCTGATACATTCAGCTCATAAGCGATTTGTTTGTTCAGCAAGCCATCTGACAACATCCCCAACACTTTATATTGCTGCGGCGTCAACGTGGCAATCTTCTCTGCCAAGTCACTACATGCAGCATTATTGGTAATCAGACCTTCAGGGAAGTACGGGTCGCCGTTAAGCACCTGATTGATCGCATTAACGAGTTCACGCATATCACTTGATTTAGGAATGAAGCCGAAAGCGCCGTGACTTTTAACCTGAGTTACGATAGCAGGCTCTTCACTGGCTGAAACGACAACTACTGGTAAGTCAGGGTATTCAGCACGCAGATGAATCAGGCCCGACATACCATTTGCGCCAGGCATCTTGAGATCCAACAGCACTAAGTCTGGCTCCTCTTCCCTCTCCAATAACGCAAGTAAGGCATCGAGTGAGTCAGCTTCGAGAAGATTGGCACCACTCACCGCCATGTGTACCGATTGGAACAAAGCATTACGGAAGAGAGGGTGATCATCAGCAATGATGATGGTGTAGGTCGAATCCATGACGTTAAACACTTTTGGCTATTTGGTTAAATTTATTATTGTCCAGCTTTGAGATTGTGGACAATATTTATTCGCTAAAAGTCTGAACCAAATCGACTTTTATTAGAGAAAATGCATATAACCCTCATTTTATTTTTTTGTTTTGTGCAATAAAAACGCCAGTAGAAAATTACTGGCGTTTGAATTTGTCTGATTAGAACTGATTGATGTGCTCTAAGAAAGGTTCTGCCTGCATGAAACCCGTTAAACGAGCGTTTGAAACGTGTTCTCCTTTACTGTTCCAAAACTCAATCGTTGGTAGGCCAAGGACGTTCATACGCTTGAGTAATTCAATATCCTGAACCTGATTTTTGGTCACATCCGCTTGCAGTAGCACAAAATCTCGCAACTTTTCTTCGACTTTTGGCGAATGGAAGGTGTACTTCTCAAATTCCTTACATGCCACACACCAGTCGGCATAAAAATCGAGCATGACCGGTTTACCTGCCGCTTTTGCTAACGCCAGTTGTTCTTCTAGCTCTGCGACATTCGCTATCCGCGTGAAACTGACACTGGCTTGCTGAGCATGAGTTTCGTTGTTACCAAACCAATAATTCAACGCAGGTTGTGCGGAAGCGAATAATCCCAGAACGGCAATAATTCCAACGGCACTCTGTTTCCAGCCGCCAAACTCGAGGCTGTTTTTCACATGATATAGCCAGCCAAAAGCAGCCACACCCAACACAGACCAAAGTAACGTTGACCACATTTCTGGTAACAGGCGTTCCAGCAGGAAGATAGGTGCTGCGAGCAGAATGAACCCGAATAGCGTTTTAACTCGGCCCATCCAGTTACCCGCTTTAGGCAGCAGTTTATTGCCGAAGACCGCAACCAGAATCAGAGGAATCCCCATCCCCATAGCCAGGGCGTACAGAGCAACACCACCGGTTAGCAGATCGCCACTTTGCGCGACGTAAAGCAGCGCACCAGAGAGCGGCGCAGTGGTGCATGGTGAGCATACCAAACCGGAAATGGCACCCATCACAAACACGCCAGTACCGCTGCCACCGTGCTGTTTGTTACTTAGATTATTGAGCCAGGTTTGCACGCTGCTTGGGAGTTGCAGCGAATACAGGCCAAACATCGACATTGCCAACGCGATGAATAAGACACTCAGACCGATGAGTACATACGGGTGCTGCATTGCCGCCTGAAACTGCATACCAGCAGAAGCAACGACCAGACCAAGCAGGGTATAAGTCAGCGCCATACCTTGTACGTAAATAAACGACAAGCCAAGTGCACGTCGTTGGCTGAGTTTCCCGCTACCAAGCACAATGCTGGTCAGGATCGGGTACATAGGAAGTACACAAGGAGTAAAAGCAAGGCCGACACCTAAAGCTAAGAACAGCAATGGTGTCCACCAGCTTTCAGCCAGGTTTGTCGCCAGACTGTCTTGCTGCGTAACAGGCGCTGTTGGCGCTGTGTTTGTTACTTTTGGCGTGGCTTGTGCTGTTTGTTTTTGGGGTGGCTGTTGTGGTGCAGTGGCAGCTGCGGAACCTGCCGGTGACGTAAATGCGTTGATAGGAATGACACGGGTTTCTGGTGGGTAGCAGAAACCTGCAGAGGCGCAGCCTTGATACTGGACGATAACGCGTGCACCTTCCTGCCAATTTGACAGTGGTACATTGACAAATAGTGGCATGGTATAGATATGCACCTCTCCAAAGAACTCATCTTTGTGTGGTGTACCACGTTCCATGTCTAACTCACCAAGCGTGACATTCTCTCCGGATACCGACAAACGTTCTTGATACAGGTAGTAGCCGTCACGTACCTGCCAGTCGAGCATCAGCTTGTCATCTTGCTGATAAAAATTAAACGGAAACGCTTGATCAACAGGAACAAAGCTGTCGCTGCTGTTACCGAAGTTGTTGTTCTGACTATTGTTAAACTGGTCCTTGCCGAATAAGGCTAAAGAAGGCGCAGAAAAGGTAATCAACCCTAAGAGTAATACGGAAAGTAATGCACGCATAAAATGTTCAATTCGTCTTAGCTAATTGCCGTAAGTGTAACTCAATCAGACCTGCTGACTAACCGATAAGTTTCATCAAAGTGAAGATTTGTTAATCAATACGTTCAAATTCTGGCAATAAAAAAGGGAGCCGAAGCTCCCCGAGTAAGACTCTGTTTCTGCTAGATCAGCAGGCCACCGAAGATGAAGCCTAATGTCACCGCTGATGCGATGGTTGCGACACCTGGTAGGAAGAACGGGTGGTTGAACACGTACTTACCAATACGTGTTGAGCCTGTATCGTCCATCTCAACCGCGGCAAGTAGCGTCGGGTAAGTTGGCAGTACGAACAGCGCACTTACCGCCGCGAATGATGCAACCGCAGTCAGTGGTGCGACACCAATCGCTAATGCTGCAGGCATCAATGCAACCGTCGTTGCGCCTTGTGAGTAAAGCAGCATAGAAGCGAAGAAGAGCACCAATGCAAGCATCCATGGGTAGTCTGCTAGAAGTGCACCAGCCACTTCCTTAATGCCATCAACGTGAGCGTTCACGAATGTAGAGCCTAGCCATGCCACACCAAGTACACAAACACACGCTGTCATACCAGAACGGAATGTTGCTGCCGCAGGGATTTTGCTCGAGTCGATCTTACAGCTCATTACGATAGCTGCTGCTGCCGCAAGCATGACTGTCATGATCGCTTCGTTACGACCCAGTGCTGGGTTCTCGATAAGACCCACAGAGCCAGAGATTGCTGCTGCGTAGCACACTACGAAGGCGATAGCGCCAAGGAAGATAAACGTTGCTTTCTTCGCTGTTGGTAGAATCTCGCGTTTTTCTTCAGTATTGAGTTTGATGAGGCCATTTTCCAGACGATGTTGATATTCAGGATCGTCTTTTAGTTCACTGCCCATGAAGTTCGCAATGAACGCACCGACCATACAAGCGATGAATGTGGTTGGAATACACACAGCGAGTAGAGTGAGGTAATCGACGCCAAATGGAGCAAGCATGGCTGCGAAAGCGACCACAGCCGCAGAGATTGGAGATGCTGTGATGGCGATTTGCGATGCGACAACGGCGATAGACAAAGGACGGGAAGGACGAACGCCCTGACCTTTAGCCACTTCGGCAATTACTGGCAAAGTAGAGAAAGCAGTGTGACCAGTACCCGCCATTAGTGTCATTATGTATGTCACGATTGGCGCATAGAAGGTGATGCGTTCAGGGTGTTTACGCAAAAAGTTTTCGGCAACTTGCACCATCCAGTCCAGACCACCTGCAACTTGCATTGCTGCAATAGCGGTAATCACTGACATGATGATCAAAATTACATCAACAGGGATGTAAGCCTGGCTAGTAGGAACGCCTAGGATCAAAGACAATGCAATGACACCCGCACCACCGGCAAAACCGATGCCGATACCGCCGATTCTCGCTCCCAAATAGATAAAGAGCAGAACCACGAAGAGTTCGACCATGACCATTATAGATACCTCTTTAGTTTGTATAGCTTCTGATTTTTTGAACACTCAGGAACAGGAGTAAATGTTCAGAGAATCAGAGCCCAAGAGCTATGGCATTAAAAAGCTTAGAAAAAATGTGGTTAACCGTACGGAACCCTAAAAAGGGGCCTTATAGGCCCCTATGGAAGATGACTTACTCGTAGCGTTTCGCTTTGTAAGTTGGATGCATGAAGTTTTCAACAGTTAAGATTTCGTCAAGTTCTTCTTCTGTTAGCAGACCGCGCTCCAGCACGACTTCACGAACACTCTTACCGGTTTCCGCACAAATCTTACCGACGATGTCGCCTTCATGGTGACCGATGTATGGGTTCAGGTAGGTTACGATACCGATGGAGTTGTATACGTAGTTTTCACAGACTTCTTTGTTCACTGTGATGCCATCGATACATTTGTCACGCAGGTTAATACACGCATTTTGCAATAGTGAGATGGACTCAAACATGCTTTGCGCGATCACTGGTTCCATTACGTTTAGCTGTAGCTGGCCGCCTTCTGCTGCGAAAGATACCGTGTTGTCGTTACCCAGTACTTTAAAGCACACTTGGTTTACAACTTCAGGGATAACAGGGTTCACTTTCGCTGGCATGATAGAAGAGCCGGCTTGCATTTCAGGAAGGTTAAGTTCATTCAGACCAGCACGTGGGCCAGATGAAAGCAGACGCAGGTCGTTACAAATCTTAGACAGTTTCACTGCCAGACGTTTTAGGGCACTGTGTGTCATCACGTAAGCACCACAGTCTGACGTCGCTTCGATAAGGTCTTCTGCAGGAACTACGTCCAGACCTGTTACTTCAGCCAGGTGTTTTACCGACAGAGCCTGGTAACCGGTTGGTGTGTTCAGGCCCGTACCGATAGCGGTCGCACCCAAGTTAATTTCTAGAAGTAGTTTTGACGTGTAGTCCAGAGCACGAATTTCTTCGTTTAATGTTACCGCCCAAGCGTGGAACTCTTGACCAACCGTCATTGGTACCGCGTCTTGTAGCTGAGTACGGCCCATTTTAAGTACATCTTTGAACTCAATTGCTTTAAGTTCGAATGCGCCTTTCAGGTACTCAATCGCTTCCATCAACTTGTGTACGCTGTTGTAAACCGCAATACGGAAGCCAGTAGGGTAAGCACAGTTAGTTGACTGACTTTTGTTTACGTGATCATTCGGGTTGACGAACTCGTACTGGCCTTTCTCTTTACCCATGATTTCAAGAGCAACGTTGGCGATCACTTCATTGGTGTTCATGTTGACAGAAGTGCCAGCGCCACCTTGGAATACGTCTGAAGGGAATTGATCCATGCACTTGCCTGTTTCCAGGATCAAATCACATGCTTCGATGATGTAGTTAGCAACATCTTTTGGAATCGCACCAAGTTCTTTGTTTGCCAACGCTGCGGCTTTCTTGGTCATCACCATACCACGTACAAATTCAGGTACGTCAGAAATGGTTACGTTAGAGATGTTGAAGTTTTCGATGGCACGTAGAGTGTGAATACCGTAGTACGCATCTGCAGGGACATGACGTTGACCTAATAGATCTTCTTCAATACGAGTGGCTGAGTTAACTGCTTTTTGAGCATCAGATAGAGTAGCCATAACAGGATCCTTAGATGATAATTCTAATAATATGGTTGAGTATTAGCCTATTCTGCAATCTAGAATCCATTCATCAGAATTTTGGGCTGGAAAATCCGTCCTGACTTATGTGGCACATCATACTTTACCTAGCACATAAAAATAGTAACTAGATCACCTTTTTGGTTTTTAATGCGTCAATAGTTTGCAAAGTATGAACAGGTTATTGCCTTACGTTTCAGGGCAGTGTTTCTACTGTTCATGTTTGTGATTATGGTTATCTATATCGTGCCAATGGAAAGGCATCTTTTACTTCATCAACAAGTGCTGAACACGCTTTTTTACAACGATTCGTTTGAGCTTGGTTAGCTTTTACCATTACACTGATTTAAACAAAGGAGGGCGTGTGTTTCCTATCTTATTATTGGCGTTTATTTTTGTTCCGATCATTGAAATCGGCTTGTTTATTCAGGTGGGCGGATTTTTAGGCCTCTGGCCGACCATTGCGTTGGTGATCATCACCGCGTTTGTTGGGGCGTCACTCGTGCGTAGTCAGGGTATTCAAACACTGATGTCAGTTCAGGGGCGTCTTGAGCAAGGTGAAATTCCTGCTCAGCAGATTTTTGAAGGTGTCATGCTGGCTGTAGCTGGCGTGCTGCTGTTAACTCCGGGCTTTATGACGGATGCACTTGGTATGTTGGTATTGTTGCCTGCGCCTAGAGCTGCGATTGCAAAATACCTGATGAGTAAAATGGTGGTGAAAACGGTCCACGGTGGTGGCTTCCACAGCGGTTTTTCTGGGCAGCAGGGGCCATTTGACGAAGATCCATTCCGTCGTGGTCCATTCGATTCTCGCTCGGATAATGGCAATACCTTCGAAGGTGAATACGAGCGTAAAGACGACGATGACGATCGTAATGACCGAAATAAGCTTAACTGATTAATTATCAGTTCCTGCAGAAGACAAAAGGGCGCATCTGGCGCCCTTTTTTGTCACTATAATCCAGCGATTATTGAGCTCCTTCAAAGCCCATCTGACGCCATGCTTCAAATGCAATAATAGCGACGGCATTCGACAAGTTCAGGCTGCGGGCATCTGGCATCATTGGAATACGAATACGTTGCTCCATAGGCAGGCTTTCAATCACTTCCGCAGGTAAACCACGGGTCTCCGGACCGAAAAGCAGTACGTCACCGGCTTGATACTGAGCATCTACATGGTGACCTGTCGTTTTGGTTGTACAGGCGAACAGGCGGTAGTTACCTTGCTTCTCTTCCTCTAAATAGTCTAAGAATGCCTGATAGTTTTTATGACGTGTTACTCGAGCCAAGTCATGATAATCCAAGCCTGCACGGCGCACTTTTTTCTCTTCCAGATCGAAACCCAGTGGCTCAATCAAATGAAGGTTTGCACCGCAGTTGGCACAAAGTCGAATGATGTTGCCGGTGTTCGGCGCGATTTCTGGTTCGTATAAAGCGATATCAAACATGGTATAGAAATAGAGTTAGTCAAAAGAGAGAGGCAGTATATACCGTAGCTACGACTGGGGTATACACCCAAGTACTGGCATAGCTACACATGCGACATCAAAGGAAAGTGAGTCGCCATTGAACCGTGTTGAGAAAAAGTAAACCCTCCTGAGGCGGAGGGTTTACCTGCTCACTTGAATGGTGTGAGCTTTGACTACAAACTCAAAGGCAATGTTATCGTCATGCGCAATCCACCCAGTGGGCTGCGACTAGCGACAATCGTTCCGCTGTGCTGACGAATGGCACTTTCGGTGATCGTCAGCCCTAATCCTGTTCCGCCAGTGTGACGGTCACGAGCGGTAGAGACTCGGTAGAATGGTCGGAAGATGGCTTCCAGCTCGGCATCTGGCACTCCTTCACCGTTATCATCTACGGTGATGTGCAGAGTGTTACCTTGCGTTTCTAGATTAATTTCAACCTGATCTTTCCCGTAGTAAATGGCGTTGCGAATGATGTTTTCCACAGCGCTCATTAGCAACTTAGGGTTGCCTGAAATACTGCCTTTAGGTAGCGGGGAGTAACGCAATTGTTTACCCATTTGTTCCGCTTCAAATTGAGTGTCCTCAATGATCTCTTCCCACAAACTTTGAATCGGTTGAGTTTCGCGTGTCATGTGGCTATTCGCCTGCATTCGGGACAGCTCCAGTAGCTCACTGATCATTTGCTCAAGCCTCTGAGCCTCGGTATCAATCCTTGTTAGTTCTGGGCTTTCGCCTTGTTTACGTGTCGCTAATGCATTGGCCATTCTCAGGCGAGTCAGTGGTGAACGCAGTTCATGAGAGATATCGGAGAGCAGACGTTGCTGACCGGATATCATCTGATTTACGGCTTCGACCATCTGGTTGAAACTGCTGCCCGCCTGACGGAACTCTGAAGTCCCTTTCTCCAGATTAGGGTCTGTGACAAATTCTCCTTTGGCTACGCGCTGTGCGGCGGCTTCGAGTCGACGTGCAGGCTGACTCAATGCCCATGCCAGCCAAAGTAGCAAAGGTGTACTCGCCAGCATGACGGCAAGTAATAACTGAACAGGGTGATCAAACAGTCTCAGCAGCAATGGCGGTGGCTCATTCCATTTAAAGCCGACGTACATCAAAAGATCAGAACCGGCTAATGTAATTGGCACTGGCCCGGCGACCATGTATCGGCCATAGAGCTTTTGTTTCGGTTGGTTATTGTCTTCGATGATGGAAACAAAGTTTTGCATCGCCCGCATTTGAAAGTTGTTGCGGTGGTCAGTGGTTAATATTTTGCCGTTATAGTCAGAAAAGAACATCCGTGGCCGAGGGTCGTTTTTATTTTGGCGACGTCCCTCAATACTAAATAGAATGCGGCCAAGGTCAGTTTCTTTACTGTATTGATTCTGAATTTCGTCACGCACTTCTAGCATGCGCTGATAAGGCGCACTTGGAATATCACGCGCTTTACGTGGATCCAGATGCGGTAGTGATAGCACAGCGATTAACACCAACAACATGGTGAACCAGAAGATGGCAAATATGCGTCCATACAAGCTGTTAATATTTGGCAGTTTGATGCGTGATATTTGGCTCATTAATCTTCCTCAAGCAACATATAGCCTCGGCCACGCAAGGTTTTGATACGTGGCTTGCCATTACTTTGGTCGGGCAGTTTTTTGCGTAAGTTAGACACGTGCATATCAATCGCGCGGTCAAAAGCGGCGAGTCGCTTGCCAAGCACATCTAGGCTCAGGGTTTCTTTCGTCAGTACTTGCCCAGGGTGTTGTACAAAGTGTGTGAGCAAAGCAAATTCTGTTGCCGTTAAATCAAGCAGCAGCTGATCGCAGTAAGCCTCTTGCTTGCCTGGATAAAGTCGAAGCTCTTGATACTCAATACAGTCGCCGCTTTTACTGTCCTTTTGAGTTGCACTGGTACGGCGTAAAATGGCGCGAATGCGAGCCAGTAGCTCTCTGTCACTAAAGGGTTTTGGTAAGTAATCGTCCGCCCCTAGTTCTAAGCCAATCACTCGGTCGATTTCTTCTCCTTTGGCTGTCAGCATTAGTACGGGAGTTTCCCAGTTTTCACGCAAGCGCTTTAATGTTTCCATGCCGTTGAGCTTAGGCATCATGACATCCAGCAAAATTAAATCGACTTCACTTGTCACGGCAGCTAAACCTGCTTCTCCATCATTCGCTTCACTGACTTCAAATCCTTCGAAGCTGAGCACTTCTTTTAACAGGCTAGTTAGCTCTATATCGTCATCAATCAAAAGAATGTTTGCCATTTAGGGACCTACCATCAATTACCTTTTATTTAATATTACATTGGAATGATGGGTGACGAAGAGTATAAAAATCACTCTTTACGAATCTTTACGCTCTCTATACGTCACTTTACCTAGCGCGTCCTATTCTATACTCAAGCGCTGGGAGAACAGCCCAGAAGAAGCAATCAGATGTATGAGGAATCAAATTATGAAATCTGCAAAAAAAATTGTGTTAGCTGCCGTTGTTCTACCACTTACTCTTGGTGCTGCAGGTGCCTTCGCCTACGGTGGTAAAGACCAGCAAAAAGGTCCTCGTGACGAATGTGGCCCAGGAATGGACCGAGGAATTATGCGCCAAATGGATCTGACTGACGCGCAAAAAGAGCAATTACAATCATTTCGTGACGCTAATCGTGCTGAGATGAAAGGTAAAAATGCGGCAGAACGTGATGCTCGTCGAGCGGAGCGCCAAGCTTACCACGCAAAAATGCAGGCTCTTGTGCTGGCGGATAACTTTGATGAAGCTCAAGCGAATGCGTTAGCCAAAGAAATGGTAGAAAAACAAACTGAACGCCGTGTAAAAATGCTGGAGAAAAAACACCAAATGTTGAGTGTACTGACTCCTGAGCAAAAAGCAGAGTTTGTGAAGTTGCAAAATGAACGTATGCAACAGTGTGGTGAAAGAATGCAAAAACGCATGACTAAACCAAGCAGCAACTAACCGATACGACGAAATAATTTTAAGAGGTAGCCATGGCTGCCTCTTTTTGATCTGGCTATTTCATACTCATTAAATAATTATCGAGGTATACTTTGGTTATGGTTTGAGTTAACTCTTTGATTATGAAACATCAATACGCACGCTTAGTGACGACAGCAGCCTGGACTGCAACAATCACGGCAACGCTTCTTTTACTGGTTAAGGTCATCACTTGGTGGGTGACAGGTTCGGTCAGCCTATTAGCCTCTCTTATTGACTCTATGCTGGACATTGCCGCATCGGTGGTGAATTTAGTCGTGGTTCGTTATGCCTTGCAGCCAGCAGACAGGGAACATACTTTTGGCCACGGCAAGGCGGAGTCATTAGCTGCCCTGGCGCAAGCCATGTTTATTTCCGGCTCCGCGGTATTCTTGATCCTTAATGGGGTTGAGCGTTTCTTCCGCCCTCAGGCTTTACATACTCCTGAACTCGGCGTTTATGTCTCGTTGTTTGCTATTGTCGTTACACTTGGTTTGGTGACGTTTCAGAAACACGTAGTGCGAGTGACAGGCAGCCAAGCCATTGCAGCCGATTCACTTCACTATCAGACTGATCTTTATATGAATGCGGCGATTATGGTCGCGCTCGGGTTAAGTTATTTTGGTGTCACGCAAGCGGATGCGGTGTTTGCGATTGGTATTGGCGTGTTCATTCTTTACAGTGCTTTCAAAATGGTGAATGAAGCGACTCAGACTTTATTGGACAGAAAACTGCCTGATACAGAATTAGAGGAAATTCACACTCAGTGCTTGAGCGTGAAAGGAGTGAGAGGTGTTCATCAGTTACGAACACGGATGTCCGGGCCGACACGTTTTATTCAGTTACATCTCGAGTTAGATGATGACTTACGTTTAATCGAAGCCCACTATATAGCTGATAAAGTGGAAGAAAACCTCTTGTCTGTCTTTCCTGAAGCGGACGTATTGATCCACCAAGATCCGATATCTGTCATTTATGGACCAGAGAAAGAACAGAAAGAGCAAGATTGGTAGAGCTCGAAAAATACAAAAGCGTCTGACGACAAATAGGCGCTTATTGTCTATCTTTCCATCAATACGCTTTAAGAATCCTGATACTGATGTGAATCAACGAAGTTGATAGTAGAAGCTGTAATACTCTTACATAAGTAGAAAAGTTACATAAAAATGTGTGTTTTCATTGGTAATCCGGTATAGGAAATGTAACATAACGCACAGTTCTGGATTATGCAGGTTGCTTGGTGACAAGGGGCCTAGAAGAAAATTAAATAAATTGATTGCCAAAGATCGAGGGTGAGCATGATTAAGAAGATCGGTGTTTTAACAAGTGGCGGTGACGCACCTGGTATGAACGCTGCAGTACGCGGCGTGGTACGCACAGCACTTTCTGAAGGATTGGAAGTGTTTGGTGTGTACGATGGCTACCTAGGTCTTTATGAAGGCCGCATCGAGAAGCTAGATCGTTCTAGTGTTTCTGATGTTATTAACAAAGGTGGTACGTTCCTGGGTTCTGCACGTTTCCCTGAGTTCAAGGAAGTGGCAGTACGCGAAAAAGCTATTGAGAACCTGAAGAAACACGGTATCGACGCACTGGTAGTGATTGGTGGTGACGGTTCTTACATGGGTGCAAAGAAACTGACTGAAATGGGTTACCCATGTATCGGTCTGCCAGGCACTATCGATAACGACATTGCGGGTACGGATTACACTATCGGTTACCTAACTGCACTAAACACAGTTATTGATGCAATCGACCGTCTACGTGACACTTCTTCATCTCACCAACGTATTTCAATTGTAGAAATCATGGGCCGTCACTGT
>ERZ1673961.235-NODE-235-length-26026-cov-7.674830_pt1 | contig 26026 bp, 21 predicted proteins | sample MGYA00580189_ERZ1673961 | MGnify/ENA primary metagenome ERZ1673961 (study PRJEB41334, sample SAMN05608105) | rock metagenome | biome: terrestrial subsurface; feature: shale formation; material: shale | place: USA: Pennsylvania ... | reverse complement strand
GCACGTACGGTTCTTAGGGGGACGACACTTGGTAACAAGTGTCGTCTACCCGACAAAACCTTCTTAGGGTAATCACTTAAATTAGAAAAGTGCGGATAACTTTTGGTATCGGAAAATCGCTTAGTGTAAGAGTCCAGTTTGGCTAGAGCTGAGCGAACTGATTTATACGCTTTGATGATGGCTATGCATTTTTCGCAAGTAACGCCACCTCTAATCAAAGTTTTCTCTTCTCACTGGGCAATCGTATTTGTGTGCAATCGTATTTGTATCTAGGATGTCTCCAATGCAAAGAACTCTTAAAGTCCCACGATAGGGAGCAGGGGCAGCCAAACTCCATTTCTAATCTTCAACCTCAATTGCTTCACCATCATCAGTTAAGATCATTTTAATTAAACTATTAGACAAATTTCCCTCTCTGAATTGATGCAATGTAATAGTTAAGTATCAACGACGAAAGCGAATAAAGTCATGCAAATCCAGACCTTCCAATAATAGGGGTAACATTGAAATGCAACCACTTTAATATAGAGTGATAAATAAGAACACTGATCTGAACTCGATGTAAATATGGCGCTTCTTAACTGAGCAGTTCGTAAGGCGGGTAGATGGAAGAGTGATGAAATGGTGATCCGCTACGGTCAGCACATCCTAGCCCAAGATTCTGCAATGGCTAAAAGTCGCAGACGAAAAAAGGTTTAAATAGCACGGGCTATTAAGTCAAACTGTGGCTATTCATTGAAATGAATAGCCATTTTTTATTAGGCGCTAATATAAATTAATGAATCATTGTAAATCAATAGGTTATAATGCTCTCTGCCCCAGCATCAAAAACTTCACAATTTGGTACGGACATAAATCACTGTATTAGTAATCCATAATGGTTCGATATTGTAACTGGTGCTCATACATCTTGAGGTATACTGCGTATTTCGCCTTGTGAAATGATCGTCGCTCGGTATTTGGCATAACCACATGAGCTTGGTGAGTCATGCTCTCAAGAGCTTGATCTATGTTTGAGAAATAATCACTCGCGACCGCAGCCATAACCGCAGCCCCAAGCAGTACAGCTTCTGGTTCTTTGCTAAGCACCACCGGTAGCCCTGTGATATCGGCTAATTCACGGATCAAGAGTGCGTTTTTAGTCGCTCCACCTGAAAGGCGAATTTCTTCTATCTTGCAACCACTTACTTGTAAGGTTTCAATGATGTGCTTCGTACCATAATGAATCGATTGAATGGTGGCTAAATATTGCTTCGCATACTCATCCAGACTTGTATCCAAAGACAACCCACTCACCATACCAGTAAGGCTACTATCGGCTCGGGGGGTGCGGTTACCATGATGATAATCTAAAACATGGATAGCCGAGGTCAGGTTTGTTTCTTTTGCTTCCATCTCAATGATCTTATTGTTCAATAGATCGAAGATATTCAATGCTTGTTGATCCGCCATTGTAACGAGCTCAGGCACTTTTATCACTGAATCTATTAATGCCCCTGTCGCACTTTGTCCACCTTCCAGCAACCAAGCTGCAGGTAACATGGCATTCCAGTAAGGTCCCCAAACCCCTGGCACAAAACGTAATTGTTTTGATGATGCCATTAAACAGGTTGAAGTACCTGAGATAACTGCGAGTGCATCAGGTTGTTGCCCAATCGTGGCCAATCCCCCAGCATGGGCGTCAATAATTCCAGTAGCAACAATGGTTCCAATCTCTAAGCCAAGTTCTTGCGCAGCCCATTCAGAGAGTTCACCCGCTTTAGTGGCAACAGGCAGAATATCACCTCGCAGTTTATGGTGATCTCTCTCTGTATCTAAACCAATTTGTTCAAGAAAGCCTTCAGCCCACTGATTTTCATGAGAAAGAAAGTTCCATTTGCACGACATCGTACAGCTGCTGCGCTGCACTTTGCCTGTAGCTGTAGAAACAAGGAAGTCTGATAGGTCCAGCAATAGGTCGATGTCAGCGTAAAGCTGTGGTTGATGATGCTTCAGCCACAATATTTTAGGCAATTGCATCTCTAGGCTGACCTCTCCACCGACATACTTTAAACAATCATGATTTTGCTGATTAATAAAGGCGGCTTCACCATCGGCACGGTGATCCATCCACATCACAATATTATTCTGCGGGTTTTGCGTGGGTGACACAGATACAGGCTCAAAATTCTTGTCTAAAGCGACCAAAGAACAGGTCGCATCAAAACCAATACTGATTATCTGTTTCGTTGAAACACCACTCAACACCACCGCTTCTTTTATACACTTTGCTACTGCTGACCAAATATCGGCCGAACTTTGCTCTACAAAGCCTTGTTGAGGTCGAAACTGTTTTATCCGCTGCACCGAGTGAGAAAGAGCCTCACCGTGATCATCAAAAACAGCGGATCTTGCACTGCCCGACCCAACATCAACCCCAACAAAATACGCCATAAAAAGATTACCCTCTAGTGTTTTACATTATTCGTTTAACTAAGCTACGTCGACTGCAATCTGCGACTGCAATTCTAGCTTTTTCAATGCAGCATCTTTCAATGGCATCGCTATTGCTGTTCCATGATTCTCGACCGCGCAAGCCGCATAAGCCCCTGCGTACATTGCTGCATTGTAAAGTGATTTTCCTTCACTCAATGCTGCAGCTAATGCACCGTTGAAAGCATCACCCGCGCCAGTCGTATCTATTGCCTTTGCAGGAAAACGAGGAATGTGCAGTAGTTTTCCTTGCGTAGATAATAGAGCCCCAAGACTTCCCAGCGTAACGATCACGTTCTCAACACCAAATTCATGTAAGACTTTGGCCGCTTTTTTAGCGCTGTCTAACGAATCAACGGTAATCCCAGTCAATAAGCTCGCTTCAGTAGCATTCGGTGTGATCAGGTTGATTTTAGAGAACAGATGCTTAGGCACTTCTTGATAAGGCGCTGGGTTTACAATGGTATACACACCTTCTCGATTTGCGTTACAGATAAGTGTCTCTAGGGCATCAATGTTGTTTTCCAATTGAGTCAGCAAGATGTCACTTGCTTCAACGATTGAAGTACATTGCTGAATCTCTTTTTTTGTAATATCAAGATTAGCGCCAGGATTCACTGCGATCATATTCTCGGCATTGCCCTCAGTAACATAGATTAACGCCAGTCCCGTAGGCTCTGTTTCGGAGCACAACAATGTATGTACATCGATACTCACGTCTGCCAAATATTTTTTTGCGATTTGGCCATACTGATCGTTACCCACTTTGCCGATAAAATGCACTCGTGCACCAGAGTTAGTGGCAGCAACTGCTTGGTTAATTCCTTTACCACCAGGGCTGGTTGCACTATTGCTAGCAATTAATGACTCCCCTGGCACAGGAAAGCGCGGTACGTTGGCGACGACATCAACGTTGTAGGATCCAAATACACAGATTCTTTTTGATCTTTCATTCATAGCCGAGCCCTTAATTAACGCAGAATTCACGAAGTTCGTTGTTCATTTGTTCCCAAGCAGCCGGTAAACTATCGTTCAGACCAAACAGCCCTGTTGAACCCATCACCAACACCTCAGCACCAGCACCTGTTAGCTCGGCATAAGTATTCTTATTACAAGAACCATCAACCTCAACTAAGAATTCATAGTTATTGGCGATCTTCCAATCTTTCAGTTTTCTTATCTTGTCGAGTGTTTCAGGGATAAATGGCTGTCCAGCAAAACCAGGATCAACGGTCATCACCGTAATCTTGTCCAACTTACCGATGTACGGAAGAATGATTTCAATTGGTGTCGCAGGGTTGACCACTATACCTGCTTTACAACCCAGAGATTTGATCTGATTGATCACGCGAAATGCTTTAGCATTAATGGTTTCAGCATGTACTGAAATATACGTTGCGCCACTAGCTGCAAGCTCTTCAATGTACTGATCTGGATTAACCACCATCAAATGCACATCAATAGGCAAGGTCGTAGCGCGACTGATCTGTTTTACAAAAAATGGCGATAACGTAATGTTTGGTACATAGTGCCCATCCATAATGTCTACGTGGTAGATGTCAGCACGACTGTTGAAAAAATCGATTTGCTCATGGAGCTTCATTAAGTCCATACACATAAGTGAAGGAGCGGTTTTGATAGTCATAATTAAGATCCGTTATTTTTGTGTGATGGTTTTTGAATCAGAATGGGACCTAAAAGATTGCACGATCCGAGCACTATATTTGACCTTTAGAAATCGGTAAATAAGAACGGAGAGCAATGCAATACCCCACATCGCTAAGTTGAAGTGTTGGCTGATGCCCATAAGATTCAGACCAGTCGAAATGATTTGCAGCGTAAACAGTGCGAGTACGACATCGAACACGCGTCCAAAGCCGCCAAATGGGTCAGTACCACCTAAGATCACTGCCAGTACTGTGAGCAATAAATAAGACTCACCGTAACCCATTCGAGCAGAGTTAAATCGCGCCATCATGACCAAGCCAGCCAATACACACATCAAGTTACTGATGACGTAGATATACGTCGTAACCTTGTGGGTGTTAATGCCACTAAAGTAAGTCGCATTGATGTTGCTGCCGTACATGTAAACGTATTTTCCGTAATGAGTACGCTCTAAGAAGATGTATAGAGCGAAAGCCGCAGCAAGAAAAAGTAACATAGACACAGGTACACCGAGGATAGACTCGTGACCAATGAACAACACCACTGACGGCATATTACTGATTGCCGCTCCATGGGTTAGCCAAATCCCAAATCCATTAACGGTAGTCATTACTGCAAGAGTAACTAAGATAGGGTGAATACCTATCTTCGACACGAAATAACCTGACAATGCCCCGATAGCTATGGCAATAATAAACGCACCAGCTAAAGCAACCATCAACCACATAATTTGGAAAGCCACACCCGCGTCAGCAGGCATCATGTTTACGAACACCCAAGCCATAAAAATAGCTGTGATGTTAGATGTCGCGATAATAGACAGATTCAGCCCACCACTGAGCATGGCGATAAACATACCTAAAGTAAGTAGCCCCAACTCAGGTAACTGAAAGGCCATACTGCTAAAATTTACACTGGTAAGGAATTGTCCTGGGATAAGCAGTGAAAATACCCCAAATACCAATGCTAATAGTCCGAGTAGACTCAGTGTAGTCTCGCTCAATGTTTTGTTCGTTTTCATAATGACTCCTCTACCCGAAGCTAACGTCGGTTTCACGGCGCTTGCCGTAGTGCGTAATAGTGATGGCCGCAATGATCACTAGACCAACCGCCACGTCGACAAAGTAGTTCGACACACCAATGATGTTGAGACCGTTGTTCAACATACCGACCAAGAAGACACCAAGTAAGGTTCCGAATACTGTGCCCTTACCTCCAGAGAGACTGGCACCACCGAGCACGACTGCTGCTAAAACATTTAGCTCAGTTCCAACCAAGGCATTGGGGACAACTTCGCCCATGCGATACACCTGAACCAAGCCTCCGATTGCTGCCATCGCACCACAGAATCCGTATGCGATAAAATGGATCGCCCCCACTTTAATTCCAACACGGCGAGCCGATTCCATATCACCTCCAGAGGCATAAATCTTGCGACCTAGTGAGGTTTTTGAAAGCACGAACCAAGTAAATAAAGTCAGACCAAGCAGTACAGTCAGAGGCAGACCAATCATATAGCTTTGCTCACCCACACTAAATGGCAGTACTTGATAAAATTCAAAGATCCACTCAGGAAGGTCATAGAGGCTACGACCGTTGGTCGCCCACATAAGTAAACCAAACAAAAGTGATTGCATACTGATGGTCACGATTATCGAGATGATCTTGAAGTGATAGACCAATATCGCATTAATAAAGCCAAAACCAATTCCGAGTAAGATCGAGAAGCTAATAGTGAACAAGGCGCTATCAAAGCCCATAGACATCACAAGGGTTGCTACCATGTACTGCGTTACTGAAGCGATAGCCGCAAATGAGATATCGATCCCACCAATAATCAAGACCACAAATAGACCTAATGCGAAAATACCGGTAACGGAATAGCTTTCCGCTAGATCAAGAAAGTTTCGAATGGTGAAAAAACTATCACTCTGACTCGTAAAGAAAATTGCTAAGCCAATAATTACTAATATCAACCATCCTTCAACCGTTTTTGGCTTTAAGCGAGATATTTTAATAGGCATTGATTTTCTCCTGCAGTTGATGGAGGTTCATATCCTTAGTTTGATAAGTGTCGATTATTTGCCCCTTATCAAAGTGCAACACAGTGTCGCAGTTGAAATAAACTTCTGGTACCTCATCGCTAATGATGATCACCGCAACGCCCTTTTCAGTTAGGGTTGAAATCATTTCATAAATACTATCTTTGGCACCGACATCAACACCAACGGTTGGTGAATCGAGTATCAGCAGCTTAGGTTGGGTTAGAATCCACTTTGCAAGAACCACTTTTTGTTGGTTCCCACCAGACAGAGATGAGATAGGGAGTGAGCTGTCAGCCACTTTAACACCAAGCTCATCAATCCAAGTTTCAATCGTTGAGTGCCATTGCTCTTTATCGATTAAGCCTGACTTCGTAGTCAACTTGTTCATAATAGACATCACTGTGTTGTCATCTACCGATTGATCTAACACTAACCCCAGCGTTAAGCGATCTTCAGATACATAGCCAACCCCTTTTGAGATGGCATCTTGATGGTCTTTGAATGTGACTTGCTGTCCTTCAACGTAGATTGAACCTGACTTAGGTTGGGTAATACCAAACAACGACATTGCAAGCTCAGTTCTGCCAGAGCCTAATAACCCGCATAAGCCTAAGGCTTGACCACCTTTGACTGAAAAAGAAACATCTTGATACTGATTATCACGACATAGGTTCTCGACTCGTAAGATTTCTTTTGCATCGGGTTTAAGTTCTGTATGACGAACGGAATGCTGAATACGAATCCCCGTCATCAGTTCAGTTAAACGATCTGGGTTCATATCAGCAGCATCGTATGTGCCAACCATTAAGCCATCTTTAATTACGGTTACTCGATCACTGATCTCCATCACTTCATCAAGCTTATGGCTCACAAATACGACTGCGATCCCTTTTGCTTTCAGCTTGTTTACTGTTATCAGTAATTGGTCGACCTCTATACGAGTAAGAGATGCCGTTGGCTCATCCATGATCACCAACTTAGCGTCGGAAACAAGGGCACGGCAGATCGCGACCTGTTGGCGCTGGGCAATCGGAAGATTTTCAACCTTTTCTGTTAGATCGAGATTGAAGTTAAATTCCTTTACGATTTTATATGCAAGGTCATGTATCTTTGCGCTATTAACTAACGTCAAACCTGGGCGTAAGTGCTCTGAAAAGCCGATATTCTCTGCGACAGTAAGATTAGGGAATAGCGATAGATCTTGATATATAACCTGAATGCCGAGGTCACGCGATATCACAGGATCGATATAGTTAACCTTTTGGCCATCGATCTCGATATTGGCGCCAGTATCAGGCTGATGAACGCCGCAGATAACCTTGATGAGGGTACTTTTGCCGGATCCGTTAGTACCCGCTAAGCAAAGAACTTCGCCGTAATTGAGATGAAAATCAATTGTATCAAGCGCCTTATGCCCGCCAAAACTTTTGGTCAGCTTACGGATATTGATGAAGCGATCTCCAACATTTTCTTTTAACAATGCAGACATACTTATACCTGTTTAATGTGAGAGTTCCGCCTCAAGGAGCCAAAGGCGGAATTTTTAGGGAAGAGCTAGACTCACAGGCCTAACTTAACCAAACGAGGAAGGTTTTCTTTGTCTAACGGCTCCAGTTTGTCACCGTAAAGGTTGTTGCCACTGATCTTGACAGGACCAAGACCATCGATTGTCATACCCTCTTCAAACGACTCACCATTTACAGTCATGTCTGCAACGCGGACAAATACTTCACCTGCCGTCATAGGGTTCCAGATCCAACCACCTTTTAGGTTATCGCTCTGAACCAAACGTTGACCTTGGCTAGCACTAAATGGACCATATACACAGGTATCATCCGCACGATTTTGGCGTTGAACTACACGAGCAGCACCGATAGGACCTTGAGAGCCAAATCCGATAATGCCTTTTAGGTCCGAGTGCTTGCTGAATAGGTCGGTAGTGGTGCGCATCGAGTCGTCCACGGATTCCGCAACGCCAAATACGTCGGCAACCATTTCCATTTCAGGGTGATTCTTTTCTAGATAATCGACAGTCGCTTTTGACCATGCCATGTGTAGTGGCACTGTTAGACCACCAACGTATATTGCGTATTTACCTTCGCCGTCCATACACTGAGCTAAGCTTTTCGCGTAGGCTTCACCATAAACTTTGGCGTCGGCCAGTTCGAAATTCCAATCTGCGTGGTTTTGACCCGGAGATTCATGCACGATGATCTTGATGCCTTGATCTTTGGCTTTTTTCAGCACGGGCTCAAGTACGGTTGGGTCGTTTGGCACGACACCGATAACATCAACTTTTTGAGCGATAAGATCTTCAATAGCACGTACTTGAAGTGCTGGATCCGCAGATGTAGGACCAATCATCCACGCGTCCATATTGTGTTTTTCAGCTTCTTGTTTGATGCCTTGTTCCATGGCCGTAAACCAAGGAATTCCACCGATTTTAACCACTACGCCCATACGAATTTGATCAGCATTAGCTAAACCGGAGGTCAGGGCTAGTGCAGATGCAATAATGGTTGAGGTAAGTGTTTTTCTAAGTTTCATGTAGAAGTACCTTATTATTATTTGGTCCCTAGCCTGTTTAGGTGACCAGTTTCAGATTGCTCCAGTTAAACTCCTTCAACATTTCATCATCAGGGGTAAAACCTAGAGCAGCAAAATCTAATTTATTGAATCCAACTACCGGATAGATACCGTCGTCAGAATCTCTTTTTGATTGGTCAGCAATAAGAAATACTTGCCGACTTGCCGCAATCATTGATTGTTTCAAATTCGCTGTCGCTTTTGTCTTGTCTTTCAACCCAAAGCTGAGGCTTAGGCTGTCACAACTTAAAAAGAGTTTATCGAACTTAAACTCTGCCAAAGCTACATCGACCAAGGGACCCATGAAGGCTCCGTGCTCTGATTGATACTCCCCACCCAAACAAATGGTGGTAATGGAACTTTTCACCGCGAGCACCTGAATAATCTCCAACGAGTTCGTCACCACGGTGATAGCCATATCAGGCAATTGTCTCGCCAAAAACCAAGAGCTGCTGCCGCCATCAAGTAAAATCAAATCATGCTTTTTGATATAAGGAAGACACCTCTTGGCCAGCAACATTTTCTCTTGAATATTCCTGCCTTTCTTATCGTTAAAGCTTGGCGAGGAGACAGTACTAGCTTCGCTAGTAGCCTGCGTGACCGAAGCCGGTTCGTCGAGCCTCAAAATGCGGTTGGCAAAAATGGCGCCGCCATAGGTTCGCGTCAGTATTCTTCGTTCAACTAAGGCATTAATGTCTCGCCTTGCCGTCTCTTTCGAGATACCGAATTCAGCAATCAACTCCGATATCATCACGGTGCCGTTTTCTTCTGCCATTTCGGCAATTCGTCTTATTCTTAGCTGCTTTAGCATGCGTGTCCCCTTAATGAGCAATATTATTTACTCAGTTTGATTTTGTTCGCGAGATCGCTCAAAGAACCCCATGGGGGTTTAAGCTATGAGATTGATTGATACTCAGATCAACAAATTGAAAGATGTAGTGATGTTTTCTTCACACACTTGTAACCAGAAGACGGTTGTCGAGTCTTTCTGTGATGTAGATTATGGAGATTTGTGGTTTTCGGGCAACAACAGTCATGACTGATTATGACTGATATTGTGGTATTGCGTCATTATTGTGACATACACCACATTAGGTCGCACCCCATTCAACCCAATGTGAGTGGAAAAAATGCATCTATTAAACAAATGGGGCTTGTTGCAAAAAATAGTAGCTAAGCAGAAACTATCGTCGTCTGTGATCTGGTCCAGCCAAACTGGACAGTCGCCTAAGCGAATAGTAATGCAAATGTGCAACTCGGCATGAAATGTTAAAAAATGACAACTTTTGGGAGGTTCCGCGCATCAAAGCTGCGCGGTCTGCCATTAGTAAAAGTCGGGATATTTATGGACGGAGATTATCAGTGTTCTGTTACGCAAGCTTGGAAAGGGGCAAAGGTGATTTTGTCAAAGTAAGCTAATCACACAAAGTAAGATAAAGACCTTTCTAAATTAGTCTTTTCTAAATTATTATCTAGCGGATTGCCTAATGTATTTTAAACCTTTTATTTAATCAAGTAACCAATTCACTTACCCGTCTTACGGTTATCAGGAAAAATGTCCTGTGGTAGAACGCCAATAGAGACATTGAAGGTGGGAAATCAATCTGGGCTGCAAAGAATCTAGCTCAGATATAATCAGACAGGCACCGAGTTAAAAATAGGTACCTGTAAGATCAGGTCTGAATTAGTACACTTTATTTTACTATAGAAAGAAGAGCTGTTTTGGTTAAATCTTCAATACGTCCCCAATCTTTACTTTCTATCGCATCGTCTGGAATCATCCAGGTTCCTCCCACTGTTTTTACACAGTTTAGTGCTCGATAGTCATTAAGATTGCTAACATTTACTCCTCCAGTGGGACAAAAACTCACTTGTGGTAACGGAGCGGAAATAGCTTTAAGCGCTTGAGCCCCACCACTCGCTTCTGCCGGAAAAAATTTCAGATGGTCGTAACCTAAATCCATCGCGTTCATAATTTCTGTTGCTGTTGAAACACCTGGAATCAGAGGAACAGATTGTTTTGCTGCATACTCAAGTAGACGATGACTTGCGCCCGGCGATATCACGAATTTTGCTCCGACTTCAACCGCCGCATCATATTGATTAGGTGTTAATACTGTTCCGGCACCTGCCATCGCATCAGGAAGCGCCGCCGAGATCTCACGTATAGCCTCCAAAGCAACGTCTGTTCTTAATGTTATTTCAAATACTGAAATACCACCATTAAGTAATGCTTTTGCCAATGGTACTGCATCTTCAATCCGTTTAATTACCATAACAGGTACGATAGGGGATGCTGCGAAAACAGTTTGTGGAGAGATAGTCCAGTTCATTATTCTTCCCATTTAAAAGTTATTAATTGAAAACCGTTGCCCCTTCTTCGGCACTGGATATGTTCTGTCTGAATATGCCAAATAGCTCTCTACCGTATCCGGTATGCTCATCAGACATATTCAAACAGGCGACCTCACGGTGCTCGATGTCAGTTATCACCTTAACAATACCGTTTGAGCCGTCGACTTCGACCTCATCGCCGTCTTGCAATTTTGACAATAGGCCCCCACGGTTTGCTTCAGGAGTCATATGAATGACGGCCGGAACTTTACCAGATGCTCCAGAAAGCCGACCATCCGTCACTAACGCGACTCTAAGCCCTGTATTCATGAGGTTAGCCAAAATCGGCATTAGCTTATGTAGTTCAGGCATACCATTCGCAGCAGGACCGTTGTATCGCACAACGATAACTACGTCTTCGTTCAATTCACCTTGCTGGTAAGCAGTCTCAACATCATGCTGAGAATTAAAAACTCTGGCGCGTGCTTTAACATAACGATGCTCCGGTGCAACAGCACTGACTTTCATAACTCCCCTACCTAAATTACCGGCTAGGAGTTTTAATCCCCCCTGTTCACTAAAACAGGAATCATCACTAGCAATTACGCTTATATCCGCCGTAGGTTTAGAAGGCGCATACGATAACTGCCCCTCATTATCTAAGTACGGAGAAGTCAGATAGTCTTGCATAGTACCGTAGACAGGGTTTGCATCCATCCATATCAGTCCACGTTTGCTTAACGTTCGCATTAATGTCGGAACGCCCCCGGCATTTTGAAATGCATTGATATCAGCCTCACCATTCGGATACATTCTTACCAGTAATGGAGTGACTTCTGAAAGAGCATCCAGATCATCCCAGGTCACGAGCCAACCAGCGACTCGAGCCACTGCTAATAGGTGAATACTATGATTCGTACTCCCGCCAGAAGCCAGTAAAGCAACCAACCCATTGACTACGGACTTTTCATTCAGTACATGAGCGAGCGCTTTCGGGCTGTCGTTACTGGTACTAAGCGATGCTAGATGAATTGCTGTTTTTTGTGTGAGGCGTTGGCGCAAGGGGTCGGTTGGAGGAACGAAAGCGGAACCTGGTAACATCAATCCCATAGCCTCCAAAACCAGTTGGTTAGAGTTGGCTGTACCATAAAATGTACATGTGCCTGGTGAGTGATAGGCTCGACATTCCATATCTAAAAGCGCTGTTTTATCAACCTCACCGGCAACATATTTCTGTCGAATTGAGACCTTTTCATCATTACTGATGCCTGTCGCCATTGGTCCGGTAGGTACGAAGGCTGCTGGCATATGACCGAACGCTAAAGCGCCCATCAACTGGCCGGGAGCGATTTTGTCACACACACTGAGTAACAACGTACCGTCAAAAGTATTGTGGCTAAGTGATAGCGCAGTGGACTGTGCAATTAAATCCCGAGAATAAAGAGACAACTCCATTCCTGGGTTTCCCTGAGTTATGCCGTCACACATTGCCGGAACCCCTCCAGCAACCTGAGCGGTATGTCCCAACTTTAACAAAGCAGCTTTGATTTGATCCGGATAATCAACGTATGGCTGGTGAGCACTAACCATATCATTATAAGAAGTGACAATACCGAGATTCACTTTGGTAAAATCTAAGATCGCTTCCTTTTCCGAGTGACTGCAAGCAGCGATACCATGGGCCAAATTACCACACGATAAATGTGCTCTCTGTTTACCGCGTACCGCCAATTTATATATATTATCCAAGTAAGCTTGACGGGAATAACGACTTCGCTCTTGAATACGCTGTGTAACGCGCTCAACTATCGAGTTTATGCTTTTAGGCATTCGTATCTACCTTAGACCAATGAAGCCTGTCTGATTTTGATAATCGCTTTTCTGACTTTCTTTGCCTGCCCGGTAAGATGACAAAGTGGCTTATGAATCTCATTTGGGAAGAACATGACGATTTCCCCAGGTTTCATCTCTAAATATCGGCCTTCAGTACTGGTGCCAAAGTAGACATCCTGATCAACCATATGCAGATCATTTACTACCAGTTCATCGTGGGCGTATCCCATATACTCTTGCCCATCTAATAAGACGTGCACATCAATATATTCCTTATGAATTTCAAATTGCCGCTCCGTTGTTAATACCGTTTGCGCTTCGATGATGTTGTACCAAAGATCCCCTTCTTCAATCACTTTTTCCTCTGTATTGGGGTCATGCATAACATGTTCTAACGCCAGAGTAATCTTCTGCCTAAGATTATCTTGAAGGTACGAATACTGATGAATTCTCTGTATGTGGCCGGTAAACATTTTGTTCTCCTAAATTCTGCTCGTTAACTCAATCAGTGAGTACTAGTGACTAAGTAAGTGTGCGTTCGCGCAATTCGTAGAAGTGTCACGGTTCAAAGCCGAAATAAGGTTATCTACAGCGCAAATCACCATATTTAACCTCGTTTCCTTTGTTGCCGATCCGATGTGAGGGAAAACAACAGCATTGTCCAACTGACACAGAGGCGAATCTGCGGGAAGAGGTTCAACTTCAAACACATCAAGACCAGCAGCACAAATCGTTCCGTTAGTGAGGGCTTTGATCAACGCCTGTTCATCAACAACTCTTCCTCTCGACCCATTAATAAAAATGGCGGTTTCTTTCATCAAACCAAATTCGTGTTCGCCAATTAACTTTTCTGTCTCCTTAGTCAGGGGCACCATCACGCATATAAAATCAGAAGTTTTCAGCAGTTCTTCAAGACTGACCCTATTAGCCTTTAAATCCTGTTCAGCTTTTTCGTTACGGGCTTGGTTGTAGTATTGAATGTTCATGTTGAATCCAAGATGAGCTCGGCGAGCAACGGCATAACCGATGCGTCCCATACCGATGATACCCAGAGTTTTTCCATTCACATCCACACCATAGTGTTCCTTTCCGATGCTCGTATTCCAGCGTCCTTCCCGAACCATATTTGATAATTCAACCGCTCGGCGAGCGGCGCACATTATCAACATAAAAACGGTATCCGCTGTGGTTTCAGTTAATACACTTGGCGTATGCATTAAAGGAACGTTTCTCGACGCAAGATACTCCAGATCAAACTGATCAGTTCCAACTGAAATCGTTGATACTGCTTCTAGCTTCTTAGCATGATCGAGCACTTCTGGTCCCATATAATGACTCGCACCGATAACGCCTTCGGCATTTTCTAGCGCTGATAAGAACTGGGCTCGATTTTCGTCATTTATTCCATTAAATGCGATGACAGAAAAATTCTCTTCTAATCGCAAACGCTCTGCATCAGGAATATCTTTATAAAGAACGACTTTCTTTTTCATGCCTTAACCTCTCTTTCAAATTCATCCAGTTGAATTCGTGTTGGTAAACCTTCACTATCTCCTCTGACTCTCACCGCTAACGATCCAAACCAATTTCCCCGGCGCACGGCCTCTTCAACGCTCCGACCATCAAATAATCCTGAAAGAACTCCCACAGCAAAACTGTCACCAGCACCTACTGTGTCGACCACTTTATCTACATGAAAGCCAGGCACTACACCAAAGCTACCTTTGGATGTTTTGTAGTAAGCACCATCACTTCCTAGTTTCACAACAACAAGCTCAACACCACGCTGCAAATAAAAGTCAGCGATATCTTCGGGTTTATCACTGCCCGTGAGAATTCGCCCCTCCTCAACGCCTGGTAACACTGTGTGACAACCGCATGCAAGTTCATTAATGGTGTCACGCATCGTCTCTTCATCCGGCCAAAGAGACGGTCGCAAATTAGTATCAAATGAAGTAGTGATACCCTGTTGCTGAGCGAGTTTCAGGGCTTCACGACTGAGTGAAAGCAAAGAAGGAGACACTGCGCACGCAACCCCAGTTAAGTGCAGGTGATTAACTTGTGTTAACAGTTCTGGACTTAAGTCGTTCGGACTTAACGTTGACGCTGCAGAATTACGCCTAAAGTACTCAACAGCCGGATCACTTCCATCCGTCTGATTAGACTTAAATACCATCCCCGTAGAGCTGGTTGAGCTTTCGCTTACCCAGTCAGTAACAACACCTTCAAAGGCAAGCTGTAACTTGATGAACTGACCCTGGAAGTCTTGTCCAACCTTCGTCATATATATTGAACGGAAACCAAGTCGCGCCATACCAATGGCTACATTCAACTCCGCACCAGCAAGGTGACGAGTGAATTCCTCCACTTCAGACAGTTTTCCAGGCTGTTTTGCAACCAACATGGTCATAGCCTCACCTATAGTCAAAAATGGAAAACTAAGAGATTGATTCATAAGGTATTTCCTTTTTCAATATCTATGGAATCGATTCCATAGATAGCTAAAAAAATGTCATCGCCTTTAGTTTGATAATTTCAAACCTATACCAGAAGAATAAATGGAATAAAGATCACTGCTAATAGCACAGATAGAATTATAGATATGTAAGGCATAACAGCTTGGAACGACTTATCAAGCTGTAAACCACCTATCACACTTGATATCAACAAGCACAATCCGTAAGGAGGCGTAACTAGTCCTACAGATAAAGTAATAATAATAACAACACCCAGCTGAACAGGCTCAACACCCAAAGAGAGTGCCACTGGGTAAATGACAGGTACAAATAGAACCATCGCCGGAATGGCATCCATAAATGTGCCGATAAACAGGAAAAAAGCGATAATTATGAACAGGAATAGGTATTCATTTCCTCCTAGACTATTGAAAAAGTCTGCAACCAAGACGTTAATTTTGTAATAGCCAAGGAACTCCCCTAACGCAGACGCTGCCGCAAGAGCAAACAGAGAAAGACAACTCAACTTCAACGTTTCGACGAGAATATGTGGCATATCACGCAATGTGATTGATTTATAATAAAATGCACTAATCAAATAAGCGTAGATGGCGGAGAAAGCAGCGGCTTCCGTAGGTGTAAAGACACCAAAAACAATTCCTCCGATAATTATTAGTGGAGTAATCATTGCTGGCACCGCATCTTTCGCTAGTCCCAAAAACTCTGCACGAGAAATCTTATCCATGACGGGTAAATTGTCTCGGCGAGCAATTAAACCAATAACAAACATCATACCGAAACCAATAAGAAGGCCCGGTAACATCCCGCCAATAAAGAGATCCCCAACAGAAGTATTCGTCAAACCGCCGTATATGACCATCGTGATACTAGGAGGGATAATACTCCCGATAGTAGAAGAAGCCGCAGTTACACCAACCGCCATTTCTCTGCTATATCCCTTGTCAATCATATTTGGAATCAGTATCTTGCCTACACCCGCTGTATCCGCAGTTGAAGACCCACTTACCCCGGCAAATAACATAGAGACAATCACGTTTGCATGACCAAGCCCACCGGGACGACGTCCAGCTAATGCAATTGAAAAATCAATGAGTCGACGTGAAATACTTCCACGGTTCATGATATTCGCAGTTAAAACAAATAAAGGAACGGCCAGTAATACATATGAATTCAGACCATAGAACATCTTCATCGGAATCATAGTGTTCGGCGTTCCACTCATTGTAGCAATACCGGTCATAGCCGAGATCCCTATAGAAAAAGCGATCGGTACACCTAATATGACTAATCCGATAAATAGTACGGTAATTATTGCAAGTTCCATTGTCTGCACCCCTTAAAGCCAGTCAAATTAATGATTTCTTTAAACATATTATCGACTAGATAAACACTAGAACTGATAAAAGTAACCGGCATCACTAACCAAATATAACCCTGTTTAAACTCTGGAACAGTTATCCAGCGGGAATTCCAAAAGGTTTGAGTAATTTCCACGCTGTAAATTGAGCAAAGTATGCAAAAAGCCAACATACACAGATTCTGTACGATAATCAGGTAAGAGCGTTTTGCCCCCTCCCAGCGGTCAGTTAAAATGCGAAAGCTAAAATGCTCATTTTCACGAACCATTACCGCAGCTCCGAGAAACATCGCCCAAATAAACGCATTTACAGCAACTTCTTCAGTCCACAGCACTGATATTCCCAGATAACGTGTGGCAACCTGCACGAGAGTAGCGATAACAAATATCACTAAACAAATGGCCCCTATAGTCATCTGAAGCTTAGCCATTATTGAAGTTAGTAGTTTCATCGTATTCACCTTTATAGCTCTAGTTTCCCAGAGCTAATAGAAGACATTACTTGCTCTGACGAATAGACTCTAGCTCAGCAGTCAAGCCAGCTTTTTCCGCCCATGTATCCTGAATTGTGTAAGCCTTTTCCATAAATGGAGCGCGATCTAACGTGTTCACGACAGCACCATCATCAATAGCTTTTTGTTTGAATTCAGACTCTTGGCGATATAACGCCTGACGCTCCGCATTGGTCGCTTCTTTTACTGCATTTTCAAACGCAGAACGTTGAGCTTCTGTAAAGTTTTTCCAGATACTATTTCTAACTAATAGCAATCGAGTCGTGTAATCATGTCCCGTTTCAGAAATATATTTTCCGTTAGAAGTTTTATGATGCTCCATAGGAATAAAATACGGGTAGGCATTTTCTGCGCCATCAACTACGTTACTGGAGAGCGCCTGATACAATTCTGCCCATGCAACCGAGGTAGGAACAGCACCAATATCTTTCCAGTACTGAGAAACTACACCGGAAGTCTGAGTACGAATTTTCAGCCCTTTGGCGTCGTCTAAGCTGTTAATAGGGCTTTTCCCATACCAGTGGCGAACACCAGCTGTCCAATACGCGGCAACTCGATACTTCTCGCCTGACTTGGTAAAAATAATATCAGCGATATTCTTACCAACTTCTCCATCAACCACTTTTTCCCAATGGCTGTAATCATCAAAAAGATAAAGCAACGAAAAGAGGTCGACTTCATCAATACCAGAAGAAGTCATGAATCCAGGGGAGACAAGAACGATATCCGCACCTCCCAAAACAAGTTTTTCAACGAGTTCGTTCTCGTTTGTGCCGATGGTTCCGGCATGCACTTCGACATCAAATAAGCCAGACTGATCAGCGACTTCTTTCAGTTTGAGCATACCTGTTTGATAAGGACTGGTGACATTTGTTTGGTTATGGGCTGCAACCAAATGTACCGTGGAATTCGAGGCAGAATCATTAGATTCTCCACATCCGACCAGAGCAGTTGCGATGAGCAGGGCAAGGTATTTTTTCATAATTAGCTCCAAATATGGCCTTTTTGTTGTGTTCACGTTTCCCATTCAAAATAGTCTGGAATCGATTCCATAAAAATAACCAAAGAATGTAAATGTGATCAAAATAGCATCAGGGAAACTAGTTATGTGACTTTAGCCAAGTTTTGCTAAGTAGAGTGGCGAGCTACTAGTTTGGCATGCAACTTAATATGCTCTGAAGGTCCTTCATCACCTTGAATTCGAGAGATTAGACGCTCACATGCAACCTCGCCAATTTCTCTTGTTGGCTGACGTATTGCAGTTATGCCCCCACCAACTAACTGAGCCCAATCAGGATCATCGATACTTAATAAACCAACGTGGTCACCAAGATAAATGTCTAACTGATCCAAGGCTTTAGCAGAGTACATTGTCGCTACCCCGTTGGTACAGAATAAGGATTTTTTCAATCCCCTATTGTTACGAATGAAATCATTGATCGGCTCAACAAGCTTACTTTCATCCATATCATCTACTTCAACAACAGTGCAGCTCATTCCGCTATGACGCCCGACAAACGCTTTAAGAGCATCAACCCTATCTCGACGCGTATCAATAGTCATAGGCTGAGTAATCACTAGTATGGATTCATAATTCTTTTCAAAAAGGTGATTACAGGCTAGCTCTACCGCAGCCACGTTATCTAACCCAACTGAATCCACACTCAAAGTGGGATATACGCGGTCAACAAGTACAAATGGACAGTTAATTCGCTCTAAGGAATCTAAATGACCGCTTTCCATACCTAATGCATTGACAATGACTCCATCAACACGGTGATCTTCTAAAAGCTCTAGGTAGCGTTTCTGCTGGTCAATACGATTATCCGTATTACACACCATTAACATATAGCCTTCCCTACGGCAGACATGCTCTATGCCTTGCAATACATCGATGGAAAAAGGATTTTTGACATCAGCCAGTAATAAGCCAATTAAACGCGACTCTCCAGCTTTCAATTTTCTGGCGGACAAATTGGGCCGAAAACCTAAGTAGTCTATAGCTTTTGCAATTTTTTCACGTAATGGCTCTGAAAGCTTATCTTCTTCGCCATTCAAGTATCGAGAAACACTGGTTCTGCCAACTTGTGCATGTTTTGCAACATCTGAAATAGTAGCAAAGGTTTTTGTTTGTTTTTTTTGTGTTGATTTCACGTTCACACACCTAAAGATCTCGACTTTTAGTCGTTATTGCAAGTACTTCTCTCTCCCGAAAACGAAGTTGTACTTCAAATAATACGAGAGTCAACAAAATCTACTACAAATTAGGTTAAAAATGTCAGCCAAAATGTTTAATGTACTAAGTAGAACGGATTAATAGTAAGCCTTTACCTATAATTACGTTTGACATCGGCGTCTATTTTTCAACAACAACGCCAAAAAAATGACGAAACGACAGAATCGCTTGGTGATCACATGATAGTCAGATTCTTGCTGAAACGCCCATGGACAGAACTGAGCTACAGCTTTCGCTCAATTAGCATTTAGCGGATAATCTGAGGTATTGTATATCCTCTTATTGATTGGCCAAAATCTATCACCCATTACAAGTCCAAAAATAGGCGAAATTTGTCTAGGAGATCGGTGGCAGTCCAACTAATGACAATAGTAACAAGTCAAGGTTGTTGGGCTAAGCAGTTTTGGGGGCACTTTTGATTTAGAAAGTTGCCCACTGAGAAGGCAATGGACAAATACGTTTTTGAATTGGAAATTTAATTTTACCTATTTACATGAGAAACAGTATTATCAAGTCACTTTTCCACTTACCCTTCTGGCTGCTACGGACTAGTTCAATCTCTTAGCGTTTATACAGCAGTCGAGAGGATAACACTATGCTGACCTGTATCCACACCCATTCTTCCTCTAATACTCTTTAAAGAAATAAAAGTGGAGCCAGTATGATTCTGGCTCCTAGTAAAAGAACAAAGTCTTAGTAATTGCCAAACTTTCAACCTCGTTCAAAAGCCAAATATTGTTATGCTTGTTCCACTGCTGCTTCAACGGCTGATTGTCCCTGTTTTAAGAATGCATACATAGCACCTGTTACAATCGTCCCCGCAATAATTGACACAACGTATAAGCCAACGTTGCCAACGGCATTTGGAATCGCCAGAACAAACAGACCTCCATGTGGTGCCATCAAGGTACAACCAAAGAACATAGATAGAGCACCAGCTATAGCACCACCAACCATAGTTGAAGGGATCACTCGCATTGGATCTTTCGCAGCAAACGGTATGGCACCTTCAGAGATAAAACACAATCCAAGTAAAAATGAGGCTTTTCCCGCTTCTTGTTCCGTTTTAGAAAATTTGTTCTTAGATAAGTAAGTCGCGAGTCCCATACCAAGAGCAGGTACCATTCCTGCAGCCATGATCGCCGCCATTGGCAAATATGATTGTGACGCAAGTAATCCGACACCAAATGTATAAGCCGCTTTGTTTACCGGACCACCAAGGTCGAAACATTGCATTGCACCAAGAATTAACCCTAGTAAAACTGCGTTAGCCGACGTCATACTTGATAAGAAATCGGTCAGCATCTTCATGGTTTGCGCTACAGGCCCTGCTACCAGATAGATAAACACGAGACCAGTAAATAAGCTTGAAATAAGAGGAACAATTAAAATGGGTTTCAGCGCTTCCATACTTTGTGGCAGTACTACTTTCTGTACAACAAATCTTGCTGAATAACCCGCAATAAAACCAGCAATAATTCCGCCAATGAAACCCGCACCACTGCTAGCCGCAATGAACCCTCCGATTAAGCCTGGAGCTAGCCCGGGACGGTCAGCTATAGAAAATGCGATAAACCCGGCTAATACAGGAACCATTAAAGCAAAAGCCGATTTTCCGCCAATCTGCATTAATGCTGCGGCTAATGTTCCTTCCTCTTTAAATGCCTCAATACCAAAAACAAAAGAGAGTGCAATACATAAGCCTCCGGCAACTACGAGTGGAAGCATGTGTGACACACCGGTCATTAAGTGCTTATATACACCGCCTAACTCTATTTTAGTTGACTCGTCTGTCGCCTTAGTCGTTTGGTAGATTTTCCCGTTATCTAGTGCTAATGCAATAACCTCGTTTGCCTTTTTTAACGCATTCCCAGTACTGGTTTTATACAATTTTTTACCGGAAAAACGAGCTAAATCGAGTTCAATATCAGCAGCAACGATAACTACATCCGCTTGATCAATATCCTCCTGCGAAAGTGTATTTTTTGCGCCAACCGATCCACGCGTTTCCACTTTAAGTTCATAACCACTATTTTGGGCGGATAGTTCCAACGCTTCAGCCGCCATAAATGTATGAGCTACACCCGTAGGACAGGCAGTAATAGCAACAATTTTATGTGTCATGTAGGGTACCTTATTTATGTTTTATTCGATTTAACATCCACTTCTTGAATAAGCTGCTGCTTGTTCAAAAAGCTCCTGACTCGGTTTAATTCCGGTATATAACTGAAACTGCTCAACGGCTTGAATAGCAAAAACTTCACTACCGGTGATCACGGTTTTATTTATGGATTTTGCAAACTCAACCGCTGGTGTAACAGCCGGGATGGCAACAACATCAAACAGCACTTGCGCATGTTCAATTTCTTGCTCAGAAAAGCAAAGGCTTCCCTCTTCTGGGCCACCACTCATGCCGAGTGGCGTTGCATTAATCAACAAATCAGCCTCAATGCCTCTCATATCGGCTTGCCATTTGAAACCACATAAATCGGCTAACGCCTTACCGCTCGGCTCATCAATAGCCACGATCACGCCATTGGTGAATCCCAGGTCTCTTAGTGCGCACGCCACCGCCTTCGCCATTCCCCCACTACCTTTTAAAGCAAATGAAAAATCCGTTGGGATCATGTATTGCGTCAGTAACTTAGAAATAGCGATGTAGTCGGTGTTATACGCCTTGAGATGGCCGTCAGTATTAACGATGGTGTTGACGGAGTTAATCGCTCCCGCAGAAGGATCAAGTTCATCCACTAATGCTATGACTTCCTCTTTAAATGGCATCGAAATAGCGCAACCGCGAAAATTGAGGGCTCTGACCCCAGCTATCACGCCAGCCAGATCTTTACTTGTAAATGCCTTATAGAGGTAGTTCAGATCCAATGCATCGTAGAGGTAGTTATGAAAGCGTGTACCAAAGTTGGTAGGTCTTGCAGCTAAAGACATGCAAATCGTTGTATCTTTATTAATTTTTGTGTTCATCAAAACTCTCCATTTCTTTATTCACGAATAGGTAGAACCACGGCAAAAATGTATCGAGATCTGGCAATGCTCTTTTGCTCACGGTGAGATATACCTTGTTGATGGAGATAGAATGGTCTAAATTGAGGTAATTAAAAATTGATACGTTTAAATTTATTGAGTTCCTCTTTTATGACTAGCAACAGACTCGAACAACAATATCTCAAGCTGCTTAACCACTTTGGTGAAACAAGCGTGTCGGTAACGTTACAAGAGCTTTCAGACAACCTTTTCTGTACCAAGCGGCACATGCGAAACCTTTTGATCAAAATGCAAGAGTCTGGCTGGATTGATTGGCAAGGGGAATTTGGACGAGGGAAACGCTCGACACTAACGTTATTAAGTAATAAAAACCAGTTGCTTAGTAAAAAGGCTGAAAACTTAATTGATAAAGGTCGTTTCAATGAGGCAATTGATCTTCTCGGCTCAGACAAACACTTAGTTGCGCCATTACTGCGCTCAAAACTGGGCTTTAGCATTAACCCAGACAATCAGGTTCTGCGTGTTCCCTACTATCGAACTATGTACAATTTGTACCCGGGAACACCTTTACGCCGCTCAGAACGTCACCTAATTCGTCAGATCTTCAGTGGATTAACCCGATTAAAAGAGGAAATAGGTGAAGTAGAAGGGGATTTAGCTCATCATTGGCGCCAAATTTCCCCGTTTATCTGGCGTTTCTATATAAGGCCTGCGGTTCAATTTCACGATGGTCGCCCGTTAACTTGCAACGATATTGTTACCTCTCTTAATCGTGCTCGTAAGCTTGCCCTTTTTGCACATATTGAGCAGATAAATATCATTGGACTGCATTGTGTGGAGTTTGAACTCAGCGCAGAGGATGATAACTTTCCGCAACTATTAGCCACAGCCTCAGCACTGATCCTACCCGCCAACCATGATGAAATTGAGCATTTTGCTCGCTCTCCAATTGGTACAGGACCTTATCAAGTGATACAAAATGACGAACGCCGTTTATGTCTTAAAGCATTTGATAGTTATTTTGGATTTCGCGCTTTGCTTGATCAGGTCGATATCCTGATGTGGCCGAATTTGACCCATCAATCCGATGGAGCAGCCGAAGATACTAAACTGTCACTATCATCAACCGAAGCGAATGCAACGTGGTTGAGTTCAAGTTTGAGTGACAAAGAATATATCGCGGGTGTTGCGTCTGATCTGACTGGTGGCCCTTCTGACCTTTTTGAGGAAATGTTTTTAGAACAAGGTGGATATTTCCTACTCTGCGATAGTCAGTCGGATAAGTGGCAACAACCAGAAAGCCGAGCTTGGTTGCAGCAAATTCTTAATCCTTATTCCATATCACAAGAGCTCAATCCTGCTATTCGCTATTTATGGGTGCCGGCCACCAGTTTACTGCCCAACTGGTGCCACCGGATTGCACCGATTCATTCAGCTTCTCCTTTTAAGAGCACAGCATCAAACGCTGTGATTCGCTTAGCCTATCATGATCACCATCCTGAGTTTCCAGCTCTCGCCAATGCGATGGCCAACCTACTTAGGCGTAACAATATTGATCTTGAGCTAATAGAGTTGCCTTATGAACAGTGGGCGCAAGGTGCGGTTGAGAATATTGATATCTGGTTGGGTACCATCAATTTTCCAGTACCAGAAACCTGGCATGTCGGTGCTTGGCTACTAGGATCACCGTTGATGTGCAGATCCATCTGTGGTAGAGATCACGATATGTTGCATCACTGGCATAATCAATGGCGTAGTGGCGATATGAGCTCTGAGCATCTTAGTTGGCAAGTCGTGCACTCAGGTTGGCTACAACCACTATTTCATCATTGGATGCGCCTTAAAGGTCCAGCAAATGCTCAAGGTATACACCTTAATAACTTAGGTTGGTTTGATTTTCGCTCGACTTGGTTTGAGCCAGAAGAACAATAGCTGGTTACCTCGCCTAATTCATACAATCCAAACTCGGCATAGTTTTAAGTGAATACATATATGGTCTCCCCCATTTGCGCAAGCAGCATTTCGATGATAGGGACAGGTTAGCGGTCATATATTCGGTCTCTCATATTGAAGCAATAACTTCGGACCTTGATGAATCATTCGCACGTACCATCCTACTAATCATTAGCTCGGACTTAATATCCGATGTATTCATCAGGTTTTGGGTACGTCGTTTGACCTGTGTTTCATCTTAAATGCTAATCACGCAAATTGAAAATTTCAGATTAAAGAGTTAGCAACACGCTAACTTTTCGATAGGTTTATACTCCTGTTTCTTAGTCACTATTACCCACGCCATCCGTAACATTTTGTTCGCGAACGCGATAACAGCTCGATTAAAGCCTCTTTGCTCAACTAAGCGGTTAATCCAGATACTGAGCTTATCGGTTTTCTTCTTAGCATGAGCAACCACAGCTCTTGCTCCGTTAACAACTAAAGAGCGGAGGTGGGAGTCACCCCGTTTACTAATACCCAGTAAGACATTTTTTCCTCCAGTGCTGTTTTGACGGGGGATTAGTCCTAAAGCTGCCGATGCATCTCTGCCGCGCTTAAACTGATACCCATCTCCCATCCAGGAGGTTAAGGAAATGCTCACGATAGAACCGACACCAGGCATAGTAATTAAACGCTGACAAGTATCATTAGATTTAACAGTGGCTTCTATATAATCCTGATACGCACTCAGTTCTTTCTCGATATCGAGCAATCGCAAATATTGGCGGTTAAGAAATTGGCGAAACACATTGGTCAACTCATTTTCAGCATCTTCTAGTATTCTGGGGACTTCTTTTTTAACTGTAGAGGCTCGCTGGGCTATGACGATACCGTATTCACTCAAAAGGCCACGAATATGGTTAATTAGCCTGGTTCGTTCGACATTTAAAAGTCGGCGCATATGAAGGATGCATTGCTGATCCTGTTGTTCAATTGATTTTATCGCGACCGTTCGTATGGCTCCGTGTTGCGAGGCTTCAGCTATCGCTTGAGCATCGTTGTAATCATTCTTCTGACCACGTAAATAACCTTTAACATGCTGGGGCGGCAAAAGTTGAACATCATGACCAAGTTTTCTAATCTCACGCCCCCAGTAATGGGCTGAGGAGCAAGCTTCCATAGCAACGACTGACAGATCTAGGTTTGCTAAGTATGGTAGTACCTGGTTTCTGCTTAACTTCTTTCGGGTTACCCGCTTTCCATGCTCGTTCAAAACCACAAAGAAGAAACTATTTTTTGCTAAATCGAGGCCTATTGTTTTACGCTTAATCATGGTCTTCCTCTTATATCCGATCAAATAGAACTAGTTCTATTTTGGCGCAATATGACGCCGTTAGTGGGTGGGGGAGACCATTCCATCATTAGAAAATTTAAGTCAAAATATGGATTAGTGATGTCTACAATTGAAAAATTGAAACTCATTTCGGGGCATTTTCGTGTGTCATGCCCCATCAGCAAGCCTCTGGACAAACCTGAGTTTAGCCATTTTTCTAATTTAGTAACTCATGAAT
>ERZ1673961.234-NODE-234-length-26078-cov-7.523844_pt1 | contig 26078 bp, 22 predicted proteins | sample MGYA00580189_ERZ1673961 | MGnify/ENA primary metagenome ERZ1673961 (study PRJEB41334, sample SAMN05608105) | rock metagenome | biome: terrestrial subsurface; feature: shale formation; material: shale | place: USA: Pennsylvania ... | reverse complement strand
CTATGAGACTGTAACAGATAATATGGGTCGTTTGCCACTGTTAGCACCAATGTCTGAAGTAGCAGGTCGGATGTCTATTCAAGCAGGTGCACAAACGCTAGAAAAATCACACGGTGGTCGTGGTTTACTGCTTGGCGGCGTACCTGGTGTTGAACCTGCAAAAGTGGTCATTGTGGGCGGCGGTGTCGTTGGCGCAAACGCAGCTCGTATGGCTGTGGGCCTTCGTGCAGACGTCACTATTCTTGATCGTAATGTCGATACTCTGCGTAAACTTGACGAAGAATTCCAAGGCCGCGCTAAAGTCGTTTATTCTACAGAAGACGCGATTGAGAAGCATGTTGTAGAAGCTGACCTAGTAATTGGCGCAGTTCTTATCCCGGGTGCAGCTGCACCTAAACTGGTGACAAAAGAACACATTGCGAAGATGAAGCCAGGCGCAGCGGTAGTTGATGTAGCTATCGACCAAGGTGGTTGCTTTGAAACATCGCACGCAACCACTCACGCAGAACCGACATACATCGTCGATGAAGTCGTTCACTACTGCGTAGCAAACATGCCAGGTGCCGTTGCCCGTACTTCTACTTTTGCATTGAACAACGCAACGTTACCTTACATTTTGAAACTGGCGAATAAAGGCTACCAAAAAGCCCTTCTCGACGAGAAAGGTTTCCTTGAAGGACTAAACGTTATTCACGGCAAAGTGACTTGTAAAGAAGTTGCAGACAGCTTTGGTCTTGAATATGTAGAAGCAGAGCAAGCGATTGCAATGTTCAACTAATGACAAAATAATTCATTTTTGTCACGTTTTGTTTACAAAAGCCCACTAGCAGGTGGGCTTTTTCCTATAGAGCATTTAGATATAAACAATAACCATCACTTATATGCACAAATTAAAATATTTCGAGGCGTGACAGTTTTAGCGCAAAACTCCGACAAACTGGCACGATAACCACGTTGCTCAAGATAAAGTACTTTATCTAATGCGAGCCAGAGCTCTAATGGACGCTGAAAAACCAACTGAACTAAGCTCATTCTTTCCATATGCCAAAATCGCTGTTCCGCTAAGGTTTCGAACTTATTAAAGTCAATCGACTGACTGATATCGATCGCCTTTTGCTCTGCCGCCCACAAACAAAATGCCTCAAACCCTTCACTCAACTGTGATTTGCGGATACTAGGAACCGGTTGATACTCTTCAATGCCTAGCACCTGACGAGTGACAAGATCAAAGCCAAGCCTGAAAATCATTTCTTGCTGACGATGACGGCGGACACGTTCCCCACCCGTCACCGTTTGTTGCAATGGAATACGAAGTTCTTGTTTCGACAGCACTAACGTAGAGTGTTGAGCAATCTCGGACAATGGTTGATACGTTTCGCCCTGAATAAGGTGATAACAGCACGGAGAAATCGTCATTGCCGAGACTCCTGCTTCACAGCCGTACTGAAGCAAACGAATATGTAAGTCACCACAAGCATGCAGCGCAACGGCATGTTGCGTAGGCTTAAAAACCGCTTTCGCTTTGGCATCAAATGCGTCGCCTTGAATAAACGTCATCTTCCATTGATGTTCATTAGCCGCCGACTGTCCCGAATCGCATAACGATTGTTGATATTCAAAGCTGGTAACAGGCTGATCCGTTTGTGTGGTCAGAATACGTCCAAGGTATCCCTTACCCGAGCACCACTCGAGCCATTCTTCACCATAATGGCTCTGGATTGCGGCTTCTCCCATGGCAACTATTTGCTCAAGTTTACGGCCAGGAACACCGCTGTCTAAACCGCGATCAAGCTCGAGACCTTTGAGTGGTACCGTTTCTAAGTGGGTATGCTCAGACAGTGATTTAAGTACTGGTAGGTAAGCGCTAATTTCAGCCAACGCTTCTTCAGGTTTTGCTTTTAAGCGTTCAATTTCAAGAGGAGACAGTGACGCTAACCACTGACAAAGATTGGGATAATGTTCTTGCCAAGGTAGTACTGGATGAATGCTGCTTTGGAATGGTTCAAATCGCCACAACGATTGGTTGTCAATCAAGCAGTCATTAATAAATTGGAATCGAGTGTTCATTAAGCCCCCACCACACTAGCGGGGGCGGATTATATACCTAACCAACCCTTTCCGGAACACTCGGCTTGGGTATGGGCATGTAATTCATCGTTATCGGACTGGAAGGTCGATATCTTTAAACATCTCTTCAATTTCCACGTTTGACTTCAAAGAGATAGCTTGCTCTACCACTGGTCGAGTCAAGTGCGGCGCAAATCTTTCCATAAAATCAAACATATAAGAACGAAGGAACGTGCCGCGACGGAAGCCGATACTGGTGGTACTTGCCCCGAACAAATGACTCGCATCGATAGCAACTAAATCTGTGTCTTGCTTTTCATCAACAGCCATACTTGCAATCACACCAACACCAATACCCATTTTTACGTAGGTTTTGATCACATCCGCATCGGTTGCAGTAAATACCACGCGAGGAGTCAGGCCTTCACGGTTAAATGCGGTATCAAGTTCAGATCGGCCTGTAAAACCAAATACGTAAGTCACCAGCGGATAAGCGGCAAGGTCATGGATGCTGATGTTGGCTTTCTTCGCCAGAGGGTGATCTTTCGGCACAACGATCGAACGGTTCCAGTGATAGCAAGGTAACATGATTGCGTCTTGATAAAGATGCAGTGCTTCAGTCGCTATCGCAAAATTTGCCGTACCTTTAGCGATCGCTTCTGACATTTGCGAAGGAGTACCCTGATGCATGTGTAAAGAAACTTTAGGGTAACGAGTCGTAAAACCTTTAATGACATCGGGTAAGGCATAACGCGCTTGTGTGTGCGTCGTCGTAATGTTCAGGGTTCCCATTTCAGGATGCGTATGCTCACCCGCTACCGCTTTAATACTTTCGACACGTCCAAGGATTTCTTGAGAAATTCGAACAATCTCTTCGCCCGCGCCAGTCACCTGAGTTAAGTGCTTACCACTTCGCTCGAAAATTTGGATGCCCAGTTCGTCTTCCAGTAACCTCACCTGCTTACTGATACCAGGCTGTGATGTGTACAAACTTTCTGCGGTGGCAGACACGTTCAAATTATGGTTTACAACCTCAACAATATACTTCAGTTGTTGCAGTTTCATCGTAATCCCTTACTCGTTCCCGAGACACTAAAATCGAAAGCAAAAATCATCACTCTTTTGAGCGATATAATAATTAGTTATAACGCGACATCTGCCAAATGAACAGTAATTTCTAACATATATCTCAAACTCATACTAAAAAATTAGAAGCAAATTAATATGCGCATGATTGAATCGTTTAAATGCTGCTTTATAGATGCGAGCGAATCCATATAAATTAAAACGTGTGGCGGGCTAAATAATCCGATAAATAGGGTGCCTTGCTCGTTGAGATTCATGTATTCTTTAGCGCTAGCCGTAGAAACTAAAAGCAGACGCAAAGATATGAATATTGGTTTAATAATCGCTTTGGTAGCCATCTTATTGGTCTTGATCCTAGGCTATAACATGATGTTGCAATACAAGGTCAAAGTCGAAACGGCAAGAAGACTGGAATCCGCTCGTTACGTTGCTTTAATTGACGGTACTGAAGAACTTATTGGTCACGCTCACCATATTCCTTTCAGCCATGATCTTCTGCTATGCCTGAACAATCGAATTCTTGACGCCTTAGAAGCGATGCAACAACTCGATCCAAAAAATAAGCAGCTCTCCCAGCGGGTTGAAAATCTCAAGCAGCAAATTGTCCAGTTAAAATTAAACGAGCAAGCTGGTGACAGTACGACATTCAAAATGCCAAGCAGCGATAAACAAGCCATTGCGATGCTCAAACTGGTGAAACGCTTGAGAGACACGGTTCGTAACGAGCACAATAAAGGTCGATTAGATACTCAGACTTACGTTAGTGAGAACGCGCGCTTGGAAACGATCCAAATCCGCATCAATATCGAAAACGTAATAAAAAGAGCCAACGACTCTATTGCGCGTGGTCAACCAGGCACTGCACTTCAGCTTCTACGTAAAGGCATTGACGCGTTAAGTACCAAAAATGATGCTTATTCAATTCAGGCCAAACAAAAGCTTGAAGAGATGCTGGGTGATTTAGATAAAAGACGCCAAGATAAAAACAACGCAGAAATTCAGCAACTGGCCGATAAAGAGCGTGACAATGATATGGAAGTGCTCTTCGGTGAGAAGAAAAAGTGGTAATATCTGCTTAGCTTTCCACTCATGGAAAAGGCTGCTCTGGCAGCCTTTTTTGTATCCAGGCCACCAGTGGATAAAAATCAGAACGTAAAGTATTAAATTAACATGATAAATTTAGACGCCTATCAAGATCTTCTTGCTCCTATCAACCAGTTTCTACAGTGCAGCACACCTGACGAGTGGGTTGAAGAAGCCAAGAAACCAGAAAATCTTCAAACCATTTTGTTAGACCACCTACTTTGCGAGCTCAAAGCAGGCCAGTCAGCCATGTTTTTGATCCGGAAATACGCCGTTGATCAAAACAGTTCACACGCGCTGCTAGACTGGTTTAAACCCTATGAAGACTTCGCTTATCGCAATGTTGGCTCATTAGAAACATTGAAAGGCAAAAGTAATATTTCCAAATCAATCATGGCGAAATCAGACTCACCATATAGTCAGGATCTGATTGATAAGATGGTGCTTTTGATCAAAGAAGAGTTACACCACTTTTATCAAGTGCTCGAGATTATGGAAAGCCGTGGCATTGAATACCAGAACATCCCGGCAAGTCGCTATGCTAAAGGGCTGATCTCTCATATGAAAACCCACGAGCCAGAATCGTTGATCGATAAGCTGATCATTGGCGCATACATAGAAGCTCGCTCATGTGAGCGCTTTGCGAAACTGGCGCCACATATGGAAGAAGATATCGCTAAATTTTACATTTCTCTGTTGCGCTCTGAGGCCCGCCATTACCAAGACTATTTGGTGCTGGCTGAACAAATCGCAGGGAAAGACATTAGTGAACGCATCGAATACTTTGGACGTGTCGAAGCGGATCTCATCTTAACGCCAGACGAAGATTTCAAATTCCACAGTGGCGTACCCGCTTAATCGTCGGATAAAAAATAGAATAAAGCCGGAGCATGCTTCTTTAAGGGGTCAATTCAAGTCCCGGCTTTTTATTAATTGAAAAAACTGAATAGAATTTCATCATTCTACTGTTCCTCTCCCCCTAGTTTGTGGCTTAATAGCTTAAACAATAATAACTTTTCTCAACGGGTACCCGAATGGACTCGGTTTTAAATCAGTTGCAATTTTCTCTATCGATTACAGGCCCTATCTGTTTGATGCTAGTGCTCGGGGTGGTCTTTAAACGAGTTGGCTTGATTGATAATAACTTTATCGATGTGGGGTCAAAGCTGGTCTTCAAGGTGACACTTCCAGCTATGCTATTCATCAGCATTGTGTCTTCAGAACATGACTTCGCTTCAGCCAGTAATTTCGTCAACTATGGCATCATCGCCAGTATTTCATTTTTTGTTTTTACCTACATTTCCGTCAAGTTGTTATTTCCGACCTCCCCTGATCAAGGAGTGCTGGTGCAAGGCGGATATCGTGCTAATACGGGCATCATAGGTCTTGCTTATGTGTCTAGTGCTTATGGCCCATCAGGCGTAGCGTTAGCCGCTCTTTATGTAGCTGTCACCACTTTTATCTATAACGTACAAGCGGTGATCTGCTTATCACCTAAAGGCGCGACATCCGTCTCTCAGGCCGCGAAATTGATGTTTCGCACGCTGACTAAAAACCCATTGATTATATCCATTGTACTCGGGATGCTTTTTTACATACTGTCGATCCCTGTGCCTAAAATTGCGATTGATGCAGGTAATTACTTGTCGAAGATGACATTACCACTTGCATTGTTATGCACGGGCGGATCGTTGAATTTGCGCTTAATGAGGCAAGAGAAAGGCCCATCATGGTTTGCCAGTAGTTACAAACTTCTGGTAGCACCTGCGGTAATCACATTAGGTGCATATTTGGTCGGATTCAGAGGTGTTGAGCTAGGCATTTTGTTCTTTATGAACGCTTCGCCCGTTGCGGCGGCAAGTTACGTCATGGCCCGTTCTATGGGCGCAAACTCTGTGCTGGCGGCAAACATTATTGCTATGACAACCGTCCTTTCCACACTAACTTGCACCCTCGGGATCATCATGTTGAATTCTCTGGATTTGATTTAACCATGAATTCAAGCAGGTCCGAGCTTACGTTGTCTTGTGGATATCGCTTGCTTATTGTCAGTCGTGATTGGCCAGCGTCACCTTCCTGATCAGACGAACGAACTCCGAGGTTTCCGACTCAGACAAGCAAGAGAAGAAATCCCGCTGCAAGTTAGTCATGATTTCATGAACCTTTTGCAACGTTTGCTGGCCGTCAGTGGTCAGACTTAGCATCTTGATTCGACGGTTTGATTCACATTTAGAAACCTGTACCAAACCACGCTTTTGCAAATTATCTACCATACGCTTCGCAACACTACGTTCGCAGATCACGGCATTCGCTAACGCTTGCTGACTCATTGGCTGAAATTCTTCGATCGCCGCCAGCGCACTCGCCATCTCTAGGGTGACTAAACTTTGACGCGATAGTTCGGCCTGGGCGCGATTTCGATACATACGTTGCATCACACCACAAACAAACATCGGACTTTTGTCTAAAACGGTAATTGGAGAAATCTTTTTATCTTTCATGGATGGCTATTTTAACTAGAGCAGATAAACAAAGAGCGCCGAAGCGCTCTTATATTACAAAATTATCAGTAGTATAACTTAGTTCAAGCTATTAAGGTCTACTTTGAAGATTCAGATTCTTGAGCCAACGCTTGTTGTTCTTCCTGCTCTTTTCTCGCTTTGCGGTCAAACAAGCGTTCTACCACGACAAAGAAGATAGGAACAAAGAAGATCCCCAACAATGTTGCACTGATCATACCGCCGAGTACACCTGTACCTACTGCGTTCTGACCTGCTGAGCCTACACCAGAACTAATAGCCAAAGGCACAACCCCAAGACCAAACGCCAGTGACGTCATGATGATCGGGCGTAGACGCACTCGAATTGCATGCAACGTGGCTTCAATAAGGCCAGCACCTTTCTCGTAGTACTCTTTAGCAAATTCAACAATCAGAATGGCGTTTTTGGTCGCCAGACCGACTGTGGTTAATAAACTTACCTGGAAGAACACATCGTTATCCAAGCCTCGACCCATCACCGCAAGGACCGCACCAAGCACACCCAGAGGAACCACCAATACAACTGCGAACGGTACAGACCAACTTTCATAAAGTGCAGCCAATACAAGGAAAACAACCAGAATCGACAACGCGTATAGCATTGGAGCCTGGTTTCCGGATAGGCGCTCTTCATAAGAGATACCCGTCCACTTCACCTGGAAACCTTCAGGTAACTGTTTTACCAACGATTCAATCTCGGCCATCGCATCACCGGTACTAACGCCAGGCGCTGCGCCACCCTGAATGTTCATCGCAGGCAGGCCATCAAAACGTTGTAACTGAGGAGAACCGTACGTCCATTCGCCATGAGCAAACGCCGAGAATGGCACCATGTCACCATTGGAGTTACGCACGTACCAAGAATCAAAGTCTTTAGGCTGCATGCGGAACTCGGCATCACTCTGAAGCATTACCTTTTTAACGCGGCCACGGTCAATGTAGTCGTTGATGTAAGCGCCACCCCATGCCGAAGACAGGATTTGGTTAACGTCATCAATGCTCACATTCAAAGCGCGTAGCTTCGCGTGGTCAACATGTACTTGGTACATCGGCGCATCCGCCTGACCGTTAGGACGCACACCAACCAAGTTAGGGTTTTGTGCTGCCATACCAAGTAACTGGCCTTGCGCTGCAACCAATGCATCGTGCCCTTGGTTTAACGAGTCCTGAAGATAGAAATCAAAACCGGTGGCGTTACCTAACTCTTGGATTGCTGGCGGTGCAAAGGCATAAACCATCGCCTCTTTGATGGTCGAGAAGTAACCCATCGCTCGACCCGTTAATGAAGCTGCGTCCATTCCCGGCTCTTTACGCTCTGACCAGTCCTTCAAGTTAATGAATGCCATACCCATATTTTGTCCCTGACCAGCGAAACTAAAGCCAGCCACGGTAAATATCGAGTTAACCGCATCTTTTTCTTCTTCAAGGAAGTACTCACGCATCTTATCGAGCGTTTTCTCGGTTTGTTCCTGCGTTGAGTTCGGTGGCAAAATCGACATAGAGAAGATAGTGCCTTGGTCTTCGTCAGGTAAGAAAGACGTCGACAGATTAGTAAAGAACCAACCTGCACCTACTGACAACGCAACAAACAACAACATCATACGGCCCGTGCGTTTTAACAGTCTTGCTACGCCCGATTCGTATTTTGAAGTTAAAGAGTCAAACTTACGGTTAAACCAGCCGAAAAAACCTTTCTTCTCAGACAATTCTGCATCGCCTTTCTTCAGCAAGGTCGCACACAGCGCTGGTGTCAAGATGATCGCAACCAGTACCGAAAGCGTCATAGCTGCAACGATCGTTATCGAAAACTGACGATAAATAACCCCGGTAGAACCTGTCATAAACGCCATCGGTACAAATACCGCAGACAAGGTCAAACCGACACCAACCAAGGCGCCAGTGATCTGCCCCATCGATTTTTTGGTCGCTTCTTTAGGTTCGAGCCCATCTTCGTGCATCACACGTTCAACGTTCTCTACTACTACGATGGCATCATCCACCAGCAAGCCGATCGCCAGAACCATCGCAAACATGGTTAAGGTATTGACGCTAAAGCCCGTCGTATACAAAACCGCAAACGTACCAAGCAAAACAACCGGAACCGCGATGGTCGGAATAAGCGTCGCTCGGAAGTTCTGCAAGAACAGGTACATGATCAAGAACACCAAAACAATCGCTTCCAGAAGCGTTTTCACTACTTCATGGATCGATGCTTCAACGAAAGGTGTGGTTTCGAACGGATAAGCGATCTTCAAACCAGCCGGAAAGTTTTCTTGCAACTGCGCCAAACGCTCTTTCACCGCTGCAGCCGTTTCCAGCGCGTTCGCTCCAGTGCCCAGAGAAAGACCCAAACCCGATGCTGGGAAGCCATTGTACTGACCCTTGATGTCGTAACTTTCCGCACCACGTTCCACACGAGCAACGTCTTTCAAATACACATTTGCGCCGCTGGTGTCGGACTTAAGAATGATATTTTCAAACTCTTCAACACTGCTCAAGCGGCTTGCAGAAGAGATGGTTGCATTCAACAACTGCCCTTTTTGTGCTGGTGCTGCGCCAAGCTGACCTGACGAAACCTGAGCATTCTGTTCACTGATCGCGCCAGCGACATCAATCGCAGTCAGATTAAACTGGGTCAACTTAAACGGGTCTAACCAAACACGCATCGCATATTGCGCACCAAACGCCTGAACCTTACCAACACCTGATACACGGCTGATTGGATCTTCAATGTTCGATACCACATAGTCTGCGATGTCATTTTGTGTGTAGTCTGGATCTTCAGAATACAGGGCAACAACCAATAGGAAAGAGGTGTTCGATTTCTCGACAACAATACCCTGGCTTTGTACTTCACTCGGTAACGAGGTCAGCGCCAACTGTAGCTTGTTTTGTACCTGAACCTGAGCAATATCCGGATCGGCTTCGCTATCAAATGTTAGCGTAACTGTCGCATTACCAAACGCATCACTGCTTGATGAAAGGTAACGCAAGTAGTCAAGACCAGTCATGTTTTGTTCAATAACCTGCGTAACGGAATCTTCAACCGTTTTTGCAGACGCGCCCGGGTAGCGAGCAGAAATTGTGACCGTCGGCGGTGAAATGGTTGGATACTGCGACACTGGCAAGTTCATCAGGGACATGACCCCCGCCAGCATAGTCAGAATAGCCAGAACCCAAGCAAAGACCGGACGATCGATAAAGAATCGTGCCATGATTACTCCTGTTCACCGGTTTGAATGCTTACAGAACTACCTGGCCCTACCTTTTGCAGACCAGCCGTAATCACTTTGTCGCCCGCTTTTAGGCCGTCGATAATACGCCATTGGTTATCAACCACTTCAGCTGTCGATACCGGAGTCGATACAACTTCATTGTCTGCGTTAACAACCATCACGGTCGCTTGTCCCCTTGCATCACGAGTTACCGTGTTTTGGGGTACAAGGATAGCTTCAGGATCAACACCCGTAATCACCGTGGCACGAACAAACATACCCGGAAGAAGCAGCCCATCAGGGTTAGGGAATTCCGCACGCAGCGTGACACTACCAGTGCTCTCATCAACATTCACTTCGACAAACTTCATTGTGCCTTTATGGGCATAAGTCGAGCCATCTTCTAATTCTAAAGTCACTTCGGCTGACTCATCCTGCTGGATATGTCCTTCCGCCAGAGCAGATTTCAGACGCAGCAACTGAGCTGATGACTGCACGATGTCGATGTTAATTGGATCAAGCTGTTGAATCGTCGCCAACGTGTCAGACTGGTTTGCAGTTACCAAAGCACCAGCAGTAACACTTGATTTACCAATGACGCCGCTGATAGGTGCCTTAACCTGAGTGTATGACAAGTTGATTTTCGCAGTATTGATTGCCGCTTTAGCGACTAATGCCTGAGCTTTTGCTTCTTTATAAGCCGCTTCCGCTTCATCCAAATCTTGTTGACTGATTGATTTTTTCGAAATGAGGGCACGGTAACGCTTAACCGTTGCAAAAGTGGATTCTTCAGTCGCATTCGCGCGGATTAATTCTGCCTCAGCACTTAACAGAGCCGCTTGATAGGTTGAGTCGTCAATCTGATACAGTGACTGACCTTGTTCGACAACACTACCTTCTACAAAGTTACGTTCCGAGACAATACCACTCACCTGTGGGCGGACTTCTGCTTCTTTAAACGCACGGCTGCGGCCCGGCAGCTCTACGGTTAACATTTGACGAACTGGCTCAACAGTCATCACTTCGACTTCTGTTGCTGGAGCGGCACCACCGCTTTGCTTCGTTCCTTCTTGGCTAGGTTGGCATCCGGCCATAAACAGGCTTGACGCAATCAACAGCGATAGCGTGGTTTTACGTCTCATTAAACATCTCTCTTCTTACTTTCTCTAAAAACCATTCAGGCGCCTAAATACACCTAAAAAATGTGGTTATAATTGTTGAAGTTACATTCAAAAATTACTTAGGATGATAATTACCCAGTGTTGTACATACAACAATATTTACGTTTCTATACGCTTGCAGAATACGTTTGTCTGAAAGGTGTGCTTAACATCTCAAAACTGATTATTTTGCGTTGGAAATCACATTTTTCTGTGTGCAACAATATTGCTCAAAAAGAAGACGTATTGATGAAATAACCACCAGAAGTTTGTACAAAAATTTGATCCCAAGTCCACTTTTATTTCTTAAACGCCTAAGAAACAATTCGTAGATAACCAAAAGTAATGTTAGCTAATGCACTAAAAATGACCTGAATTTATGCATGCATTCTTATTTTTAGTACCCGAAACCGGGCCAGGATCAATCAACACAACACTTTCGTCGCTGGCAATGCTTATGCGCGGACCGCTTTGTGAGTTAAACGCAGATGCATAATCCCCACTAACAAGCCCCACAATGTCGCGCTCACACCAAGAAAACTGATTCCGGACAGAGTGATAAGAAACGTAAACAGTGCAGACTCTCTGTATCCTTCGTCATGAAAAGCCGATTGCAAACACATCATTAACGTACCTAACAAGGCAAAACCCGCTAAGATTTTTGTTACTTCGTCAGGGAGTGATAAAAAGATCGCCACAACCGTCGTCGCGAACACACCGGCAATCAGATAAAACACCCCGGCCCATATCACTGCGCGGTAACGTTGTGTTTTGTCTGAGTCTACTTCTGGTGTCATACAAATTGCTGCTGAAATCGCGGCAAGGTTGACACTAAAGCCACCAAATGGCGCTGACAAAATATTGGTGATTCCCGTGCCCATTAAAATGGGTTTCACTGGTGTGTCATATTGGTAACTTTTCATCATCGCAATACCAGGCAAATTCTGAGAAAGCATCGTAATGATATAAAGCGGGATAGATAAGTTCAGTATCGCACCGAGATCCAAACCCGGAGTGACCCACATAGGCTGAGCAATGGAGAGTTCCTCGATGTTAAGCGTGGCGTCTTCCACCGCAACCGCGCAAACAACACCCAGGATAAGAAGTACGAGCATTGCGTACCTTGGAACCGTATTCTTGGCTAACAAAAAGCCAGCAAACATAATCAAAAATGTGATTGGTGCGCTGCTCACTGCTTGAAAGCTCCCTAAGCAGAACGGCAACAAAATAGCACCAAGCATCGCCGTGCCGAGTTGTGGCGGAATGCGTTCAAGAGCTCGACTTAACGGTGAAATGAGCCCCGTCAACAAGATCAGAACGCCAGAAACAACAAAAGAACCGATGACAACTGGCAATTCATACTGCTGTGAAGCAATGACCAACATCGCAGCTCCGGGTGTCGACCACGCGGTCAGTATCGGCGTTTTATAAAACCATGAATAGGCGATGGAGGTTAACCCCATTGTGACGCCCAAGGCCAACAACCAGCTTTCTATTTGACTGGGTGTCGCACCGGCAGAGGTTGCCGCCTGAATGATAATCACCACCGAGCTGGTGTAGCCCACTAACACGGCAGTAAACCCTGCTGACAAGTGACTTAAATTGAACAGCTTTTTCATCCTTCGTTCTTCCCTGCTTTATGGTAAAATTTTTGTGCGCTATAACATACAAACAAAAAGATAACATTGTGCGCAATAACGCACAACAAGGTATTTAGTTATGAATGAATCAGCATTTAAATCCGAGATTGCTCATCACCTGAAATCTGAAAGGAAGAAAAGAGGATTGAGTCTGGATGCGACCTCTAAACTGACTGGGGTTTCAAAAGCGATGTTAGGTCAGATCGAGCGAGAAGAATCAAGCCCGACGATTTCGACGCTGTGGAAAATAGCCAGTGGTCTGGACACATCTTTCTCGGCGTTTTTTGCCAATGACCCAGAGCTACGCTCTGCAGACCAGGCCTTCCCCGACGACTCAAAGATGAAAGTGAATACGCTGTTTCCTTACAAAGCAGATTCAGGTTTGGAAATGTTCGAAATCACACTGACTGATCATCATCGCCAAATGTCCTCTCCGCATGGAGTTGGCGTCATCGAACATATTCATGTGTTGAAAGGAGAGATGAATGTGTTCTTCAACGATGAATGGCATCACTTGGCTACGGGAGAGAGTATCCGCTTTTTCAGTGATCAACCACATGGCTACGAAGCTGCCACAGAAACAACCACATTCCAGAACATCGTTTGTTATCCGAGATGACCATCCCTGCGAGTGTTGATTGGAACGAACCTCCCATTCGGGCACTTAAAGGACCTCAGAAAGTGTCTAAGTCTCAGACTAAAGACTACATTTTATATGCCGATGCCCCACACAGAACATTCAGCAGTCGTGTTCTGGCAACGAATAGTTGGGCTTTATTTCTTCCTGTGTTTAGCCAGAGTGGTAATGCTCTGGCTTCTTTTTACCTGAAGTAAAATGGCTGGAGAATTCCCTTCATCAATTAGCGCGTTCTCTTTACCCACTCTAAGGTGTTGTCTAAGTTGGTGGAGTCAAGGCTGATGCACTGTGTCTGATTCATTGATGACTGGCAAAGTGATGTGAGTACGGCTCCCGGAGCGCATTCCATTGCCAATTTTACGCCACGTTGTCCCATCATCGACAACGTATCCCAGAGGTTCACCATTTGACACATATTGAACGCTAAATCTCGACGTATGCTTTCTGCGTCATGCAGCACCCGAGCTCGGTTGGCGCTGACGTAAATACTCTTAGCGCGGTTAATCGTCACCTTTTGCATTTCGGCATACAGAATTTCCGCCTGAGACGCGAGTAACTCACAGTGCGAAGGCACCGAAACGTTAAGGCGTCGGGCGCTATGTGCCTGTGCTTTTATTGCCTGTTCACAGATCCGGTCGAGGTCGTCGAGCTTGCCTGATACGATGGTTTTATTCTCTGAATTAACGTTGGCCACATAGACACACAGCCCCTGTTCTTGCGAGCGGAGTACCAAATCACTCACCTGATTCAGTGAAAGCCCGATGATCGCCGCCATGCCATAACCGCTCGGATAGGCCTGAGCCATCAGTTCGCCTCTCAAAGAAACAATATTAAGCCCTTGTTGCACATCTAAAATGCCACTGCAAATTGCGGCAGTAAACGCTCCGATTGACAGTCCCATCATATAGTTTGGCTGCACACCGTGGGCTTTCAGGTAACGATACTGAACATACCCAGAAATGGTAAGCGCTAACTGTACGTCCTTATTTGAGCTGTTCTCATCAAGGCTATCAAACTTAGTTGGGGAATACCCCAATGCCTCTTCCACCTGCTGCAAGGCCAATTCAACCTCAGAGTGACAAGGTAACTCAGATATCATGTTGGGGCGTTGTGTTCCCTGTCCGGGAAAGGTCATTAGAATACTCATAATATGTGTTCTCAGATGTGAGAGGATGCCCAGTAGTACTGCGAAAACTGGGCTAGTAAGGGGGGAATTTACGGACTAACGAGCCCAAGGATTATCCGTCAGTAGCGGGCCCTCGTCCGTTTTGATCAGAACGTTAGATTCTCCACGGCCTAAAACCCATTCTCTCAAAGCCACGGCCCCTAAAGCCGTCTCTATTTGCGTATCGACCCTGCACGCTAATTTGTCTAGCTGATCGCTTAAAGACGTTAGCGTTTCTACTGGCACCGGCTCTGATAAGTAAACGGTCATGTCGATATCACTGTCCTGATGCGCGCATGGCATCCCCGTCGCCAACTCGTAACCTAAACTGCCTGTGACGCCCCACTCAATTCCATACGCCTGACATATTGCATCCACATCAGTGAGCGTTTGAAAAGCTACTAACTCACTCGACTGCCAGTACGCCCGTGCATGCTCTGACTGAACAAGCTCTCTAGGCGAAACTGACTTGACGACCGATGATTTACACGCCCATGCTGCCAAACGTTCACTGCGGTTTTTACCTCTCACGCCGACGGGAATTAGGGTTTGTCGGCTAGCTCGGCGGACAACAACTGGCAGAGACTGATTATGGCTCGCGTACCAGCTGGGCGATTCATTTCCTTCCAGGGTTATTTCATCGACCCACAGTAAATCATGTGCGCTAAAAGACATCATCAGCCTCCTCATTACCCTAATACACCCAGGCTTGTTGCATCTGCTCTCGAATATGACGGGTTGCTTGTCTGTTCTCCCCTTTCAGGCGATGAGACCAGCCATTGCCGTTGACTTGGATATCTTCCAATGCTGCAGAAAAGAGAGAGCGAATATGGTCAATATCCTGATTAGAGGGCTGCTGCGCATTCTCTACCGAGACCAACTTCCACAATAATCCCAGTGTATTGTAATTGTTGATATCGTACGCCATCGGCGGATGTTCAGCAGCGAGTGATTCTAGCTGTTCAACGGTTCTGAGCGTCACCTTCGCCGCCGAGGCTTTACCCATCGCATGCACACTGCACTGCTCATCATCCAAAGCAATCAATCGAGACGCCTGATAACCATGAGCAAGAAAGCCACCTGACATCGCTTTGCCCACAATCAAACCTAACACCGGGTGACCCGCCTTACGAGCCTGAGCGTATGCATTAGCCGCTGCTGCTAATGACAAATGAATGCCATAAGCCTCTTCGCGGCGACCGTAGGCCTGAGAAGTTACATCAATAACCGCGACAATGATCGACTTTGAATGGCTGTCTTGATCACGTTCAACCACCTGACGCACGGCCTTCGCAACATTCCATCCTTCCAGTAGCCCGACTTCACCATTTCTCGCTCGTGGGAATGGATTGTTGAGGTCTTGAGTCACGTTTATATAACGAACAGGAACGCCATTAAACTGATCATCAACAACTTGTACCGATGGAGAAAAACCAGTGACTACCTGACCGTTCTCGGCCAGAGCTTTCATCCAAATATCACCTCGTTTATTCATCAGCCTCTCCTCCTGTTAAATCTGAACATACCTGTGTAGGCGTTGCTTGAACCGATGTATCTACCTGACTCAATATCGATAAATAGTGGTCAATTTGTTCACTACGGGTTGTTGGTGGCTTGCCAGATTGAAGTGTCTCAACAAGCTGTTGTTTAATCGCGTTTGCATCATCTTCAACTAAATGATCGACCAGATTACTTCGATATCTCTGCTCACCACCGGTGATGCCCCAGATAAAAGGTCGATCGGAAGAGTCGTATTCCGCGATCCCCGCTTCCTGCTCAATCACCGCCGGGCCATTCAAACCAAGTCGCGCTTCACGGGTGACGATAAGCTTGCTGCAAAGTCCCGCCGCTATCGACATTCTACCAAAACAACCTACAGCTCCGGCCACAATCCCCACCACAGGGACATAATCATTAAGCCCGATAATGGCTGAGTGGATGTCGGCAATGGCAGCTAAACCAAGGTTGGCTTCCTGTAATCGGACACCTCCAGTTTCAAGTACAATGACCACTTGAGTTTTTACACCGCGTTGATTGTCTTGCAGGGCGAGATCAAGAGCGACTGCCATTTTTGCACCAGAAACTTCACCAATCGCGCCGCCCTGAAACCCACCTTCTATTCCGAGAACAACGGCGCGCTGGCCATCAATTTTTCCTAGCATCACAACCGCGCCATCATCACTTTGTGAAACGATGCCTTGCTTAGGTAGCCATGGGGACGTTAACTGTGCTTCACAACCCAAAAGCTCCGTAACTGAACCTTCATCGAACAGGAACTGACAGCGCTGACGTACTGGCATTTCGACAAAAGAGCGCCCCATTTCCGAGCTATCGAACGAAGGATTCGTTTGTTCCTCAAGCTGCTCGAGTGCCTGAGCCAGCCTGAGGTTAATCACGCCGGGAGTCGCGCCAAAGTCATTAATGGTGACCGTCATCGCTTCGTTCACCTCATCAAACGCACGCGATAAAATCACTTGCCACACTTCATGACGATGGTTAATTGAAGTCGAAATATTCACGTCGATTTGGGGGCTTGAGTTTGGTTGTAGCAAAACTTCTAAGTCACCAGACCCAACATTACCCACCCGCACGTTTTTGGAAACCGAGTGCTGACCTGGATAAGTAAATTGCAGTTGTTCCATTGCTAATAATCTCCTTTATAAATCAATGAACTGAATCATTGATCAACCAAAATGATGCTACGATTTGCTATCGCATCGACAAAGAGTGTCGCCGCTAACAGATCAGCTGCGCCTCCCGGAGAAGCATTGATAGCAACCATGTCTCTGTTCAATTCGATGAGCTTGCTAAAGCCTGACTCCGTCGCCACTCCACCAACACGAAGGATGTCATTCGCGCCTTGTTGCATCAGTTTTAACCCCTTCATTCCAGATCTGGATAGCACACACGTATCGGTCAGTTCTGCCATCAGGGCTACTAACGCATTCAACTGCGCATGAGGTTCAGAGTCACCATTCTGCCGACTGGTGATAAGAGCCGGAAACGCGATGTCTAAAATGGCAGGAAACCCATTCTGAGCCTGCTCTCGAGCGCCATTGACTTGATATTGGCGTGTCGCTTTAAGCCCTTTACTCCACGTCTGTTTGACGAATTTATCCGGCAAACAAGCGATGCGCCCGGCGACCACACACAGATCATTTGACGTCGCGTTTTCACCCAGCATCCCTGCGGAGGTAGCCAGTAAACCCAGCGCCCAAATCGCCCCACGATGCGTGTTCACATTGTTGGTCACCGTCATCATTTGTGACTCGGCATCTCGGCCAATGCGACCAATTTTCTCTCGCAGAGCAAGCAAAGAATCCGTAGTCTGATCAGAGTGATACCTTTGTCCTTCTGCCGCCATTTGCGCGAAATAAGGCGCAAGACAGTTGGCCGAACTCACCATCAATTCAACAGTCAAATCACTGTGTGATCCGGTATCCCACTGATCAACCAAGCCAGGTTTTGGCGATAACATAACTTCAGCGACCAACGCATCACGCGCCAATAAACCTATTTGATTTGCCAATGGAGAAATCGTTGTGTATTCCTCCCAATTTGGGCGGACTTTCTGAGCAATATGCGACATTAACGTTCCCTCTACCTACTGCATATGTAGGCGTTTGCTATTACTACTTAGCGGCTAATAAACAAGTGCTGTTCTATATACCCATCAGCCTACCAACTGCGGAATTTCGCAGGCGGCTCGTACAAACCTTCAGACCACTTAACCAGCTCATTCATATTTTTCGCGGCTAACAAGTCACGAGTCGCTTCAGAGCGTTTGATACCCAGGTCCTGAGGTGTGGCGACCTTACCTTCTGCTCTGAGTTTATCTATCTGATCCTTAGTGATTGTCTGCCCTAAGTGAGTAACGCCAGCCACCGCAGCAATCATCTGTTTGCGCTCTTCCAGATCTCGCGCCATGTACAGGTAAGCAATGCCTTCTTCGGTCAATACGTGGGTAACGTCATCGCCATAAATCATCACTGGCGCAATCGGCATATTGCTGTGCTGGCCAACATCAACCGCATCAAGCTTGTCGACGAAGGTTGGCTTTTCCCCGCTTTGGAATGTTTCGACCATTTGCACCACCAGCTTTTTACCTTTGAGGATGTCTTGGTCGTGATCGGTGATGAGATCCATCCAGGCATCACTCGCGTGTCGACGTCCACGAGGATCGTGCCCCATGTTTGGCGCACCACCAAAGCCGGACAATCGACCATGCGTAACAGTCGACGAGTTGCCTTCTGCATCCATTTGCAGTGTTGCACCGATAAACATATCCGCTGCGAACTGACCTGCCATTTGACACATGGTTCGGTTCGAGCGCATGGAACCATCGGATCCGGTAAAGAACACATCTGGTCGATGACGGGCGTACTCTTCCATGCCTAATTCGCCACCAAACGAGTGCACGCTTTCAACCCAGCCTGATTCGATCGCTGGTATCAATGTAGGATGCGGGTTTAATGTCCAGTGCTGACAGATCTTGCCTTTCAGTCCTAGTTTTTCGCCGTAGGTTGGCAGAAGTAATTCGATCGCGGCGGTATTAAAGCCAATACCGTGATTGAGGGTTTGCACTTTATGCTTGGCATAAATTCCTTTGATTGCCATCATCGCCATCAAAATATGGGTGTCTTTGATCAATCGGGGGTCGCGAGTGAACAGCGGTTCGATAAAGAAGTCTTTGTCAGCTTCGACCACAAAGTCGACCCAATCGCCAGGAATATCAACACGTGGTAAGTCATCGACCGTGTCCACAATCTTGTTAACTTGAGCGATAACGATGCCGTCTTTAAAAGCAGGCGCTTCCACCAGAGCAGGCGTGTCTTCCGTTGATGGACCTGTATATAAGTTGCCTTTTTTGTCAGCTGTGTAGCCAGCCACAAGGGCAACATTGGGAATTAAATCGCAGTACAAACGCGAGTAGAGTTCGACGTAGGTATGGACAGCGCCAACTTCTAGTATTCCGTCAGCGAGCATTTGAGAAATACGTACGCTCTGTTTTCCTGCAAAAGCGAAATCCAGCTTTTTGGCTATCCCCATTTCGAATATATTCATATGCTCAGGCAAGCTCACACTCGGCATGATCATATGCAGATTATTCACTGTTTCGGGATTTACTTTTTCTAGACTGCGCGCCAAGAAGTCAGCCTGTTTTTGATTATTGCCTTCGAGGATAACTCGATCACCGGATTGGATAATTTTTTCCATCACTTCAACAATATTTTCGGTTGGAATAACCTTCCCTTCCGTTATTGAATGAACCGATTTAATTCGCTGCTGTTTTAAGGTGCGCTTAATATCCCACTTCTTCTTTTCCGTCATAAAAGTGCCTCACGATCTATTTCAATCACGCTGTTATTTCTTAATTTGAAAAATAACCCGCTATTCCATGGCATTGTTTTCCGTGAACTAATGTCAGTGACAACGCTCTGAATCTATCCATAGATTCAAACTACTCGCGAACGAGACCACATTCAATTAACTGACCATCAACACTATTAACCTAAAGTTAACAATGCTATGGTAATGACATCATTGGAATGGATTCGAACAAACATGATTAACGATGGTGTTACGTTAAAGAAAATAATGATTTTTCATGAATTTATGAAACACAACAGCATGAAAGATGCTGCAAGTAATTTGGATATTAGTGTGGTGAGTGTGCATAAAGCGCTGCACTCATTAGAAGAAGCGATTGAGTGCCCACTTTTCGAGACTCAAGGCCGTTCCCTCCGCCCGCTGAAAAGTGCGGAAACCTTGTATACCTACTCAGAAAAACTGTTGAATGAACTCGATTCCGCCATCAAAGAAGCGAAAGAGCAGCTGGGGATTCAAGCCGACAAGTTGGCATTAGGTAGCTTGTATTCCTTAACGTATGATCTGGTTCCAAGTGTTGTCTCAGGTTTGCAAAATCGACGACCAGAGCTTCAGGTTTCTATCACCCAAGGCTCGAACCAAACGCTACTGCAACGCTTAGACAAAATGGAAATAGACGTCGCACTGATTGCGCAACCGCACACCGCGGCGAATAGCACCTATACCGTCATGCCGATCTATCAAGATCACATGGTGATTGCGTTATCCAACTCTTCGCCTTTTGCCAACAAAACCCAGATAGCACTGGAAGAGCTCGCCAATGAAAAACTCATCACTCTATCGCCTGGCTTTGCTACCTATGAACATTGCATGAAGTGCTTTGAAAGGGACAACCTTAAACCTAATATCGGCATGCAGGTGGAAGATATTTTTACACTAATGAACATGATTCAATCTGGCGTGGGCTACTCGATCGTTCCAGCACGATTAAAAGACAAATACCAACCACACGTTACGTTTGTTGATATCGATACCCTTCACCCCGAGCCTGAACCTCAAACCGTGTCTCTGGTTTGCTTAAAAACGAAAGAGCGTGAGATAGGCATACTGAGTTGCATCGCAGAATGTCGCTTATACGCGCTCAAACATAAAGCGTAGGATTAACAACTAGAATCAGAAAACCCCAGACAATGGGTCTGGGGTTTTCAAAGCGAGCCTTGCGCATCATTAAAGAGCTAAGTTTATCTATTCAAAAATAACGACGACTTCACTTGAACAATTGGTAGTTCCAGCTTCACACACCATATAAGTATATGTCGCACTGCCTTTGCCTATTTTTTCATCCCTATACGTTCCTCCGGATACGCTAGGCGTGATAAGGTTGCCATCGCGATAAACATCTACGCTCATTGACGCGTCTTCCCAGGTTAAGACAACGTTGTGCCAATCAGGTTTACCAGATAGATAGTAGTCAAACAATGTAAGAACTGGGACGACTGGTTCGGGATCAGGATCAGAAGGAGGAGTGCCCCCAACTTCAGTTTCGATCACAAGCTGATCCACAAATATTTCGTCTAACACATCGTTACCAGCAAGCTGATTAGTATCTGTAACTCGGATATAAACTGTACCATCGACTCCTGCTGGTAGATTGGCACTGTAGCTTTCCGTTCCACCACTAACAGAGAGCCCATTTAATTTCGAATAGTTCGAACCATCAACAGAATAACTAAATGTAAAGGCTTCCCCGTCTGAAGAAATAGTGGAACCAGCCACAATATTTAGTGTGGAAGTACCTACGGGAACGCCTGTAAACACCCACGTATGTTGTAGGTAGCTATAACGATTGGCTGGTTTACCTCCAGATAAACGCTCAGCAATAGTTTGAACGTTCCCATCATTAGCCTCTGCAGTATCGGCATAACTCCCCGTTACCGTGCCTGCACCAAATATTTCGCTGCTCGCTACCGTAGTTTGAACCGTCTCAGAAGGCGTACTTTTTGTCGTCGCGGACGCCACATCTGTATAGGCGGAATCACCCACTTCGTTATAAGCAACGACTTGATAGTCATAAGAGTTTTCAGCTGTTAAACCCGTATCACTATAGGTAGTGACATTCGCTCCAACGCTGGCGAAATCTACCTCCCAGCCAGAGCCACTATTGCGTTCTATACGGAACCCTTGTTCATTATTCGAATTATCTTGCCACGCAAGCGTGATTTCTGTATCAGAGATAGCCGTCGCAGAGAGTGAGGTTGGCGCTGCGGGTAAAGTCGCAGGCTCTTGAACCGCATTCAAAGCGTTTAGAACACCTCCGGTGACGGTTTTCCCTGCTAAAGATGTCAATGGACGAGTCGTGCTCAAAATACGGTTTTTAATTTCTGCATAGCCCCATTCGGGATGCATACTCGCCACCAAAACCGCCACACCAGCAACATGAGGAGCAGCCATTGACGTGCCTGATGCTATTTCATAGTCCCCTGCTATCGTATAAGTACTCACGATGTCTTCGCCCGGAGCGCCAAGATCAACGCGGCTACTACCGTAGTTTGAAAAAGATGAAAGGTCATCGTTGGCGTTTGTTGAGGCAACCGAAATGATGTTATCTAAATCAAAGGATGAAGGGTAATCTGCTGTCGAATCGTTATTATCGCCTATTCCATCGCTACCTCCGTTGCCAGCAGCCGCGATAAATAGGTGGCCAATCGTCGCGGCACTTTGTATTGCAGCGTAGAGTCCATTTGAAAATTCAGGCTCTCCTCCCCAGCTGTTATTTGAGATTTTCGCGCCATAATCTGGCATTACCACGCAACGCCCGCGACACCGACTTGGTTATTACCTTGGGCACATATCGTACCGGCCACATGGGTTCCGTGCCCATGTTCATCCATAGGGTTATTATCGTCGTTATAAAAGTCATAACCATGAACTCCACTAGGGCTGCCAGTGTTCGACCACATATTTCCTGCTAAATCTTCATGGTTATAGTCCACCCCAGTATCAATCACCGCAACAATGACATCCGAGCTACCCGTGGTGATGTCCCAAGCTAAATTGGCATCAATATCCGCACCCGCCTTTATTGGGAACAACGTACCTAAGAATGGCCCCCACAAATTCAAATAAAAGCTGCCATCATTGTCTGGTGCCCATTGCAACCCCTCCGTGTAGTAATAATCATCGGGTTCCATGTAAGCACGAATAACATAATCAGGTTCGACGAAATCGACAAAAGGCAAACGCTGTAAGGTTTCAATCGCCTTTTCTACACTGCGCCCCGGGCCCAACTGAAGATGCTCAAGCGCATTCACAATCGCAAATTGGCGCATCGTTTTACCGTTCACCAATTGCCTTGCTTGTTGTTTATTTGCCGCGCTGGCTTCAGGTTTAAAACGTATCAGGACCGACTCTGATGAGTAGGCTAATGATGGGTTATTTTCAAGCTCAGCACGAGCCGAAGGAGAGGCTGCATGAATTGGAATAGAGATAAGAGCGAGGAACAAAACACACCACAACTTTTTAGTCTGCGCTCTTATTGTTTTGACAAAGGTGCTAGTAAACATAGTCATTCTCTTCTTATTGAGTGTTTACACAGTTCACTAGTCAGTCTAGGACAGATTTTGTCTATAGCATTCTTTAAAAGTGTTTTTGATACACGCTCATAACGGTTTATTTATCTTAAAAACCCTTAAATAATTCTGCGCGATGATAACCGAGATACGACTTATGCTCTGGATAAAGATTAAAAGACATGTCCTCTCTCAACCCGATTACAGAAGGATCTTCTAAGTGGCTAGAGATCATAACTTTTCCGTCATCATCAAAAGAAATAAAACCGATATCAAAAGCTTTATCCAAATTAGCCAGCAGTAATAACCCGTTAAATTTATCCAGACGCTCCTCATTATTTGAATCACGCCACGGCTTGATATGAGAAGCTAACAACATTTGTGTATTTCTATATCCAGTAACCGCACACCCACCCCACATATGAATAAGCTTTGCCCTAAATTGTCCTTGACCCATCCTAGTATTTACCAAAATTGTTTTTTCTGTTTCCGATAAAGTATTATCCGACATGACTTGCTTTATATCTGCGTTAATATCGATTTGAGATAGATCAGCGAGAAACTTGTTGTAATGAGATAGAGCAGCGCTGTACATTCCTTTGCCTTTCGCATCGCGAATTTGAAACTCCTCTAACCTCTTTACCTTTTCTTTATAATCAAGAAATTTTCGATATGAATTAATATTAGTTAGCGGTTGATCAATTTCCCCCGCCTCGATCAACCAATTAGACATTGAGCCACGAATAGCTCCAAGGTAGTTAACTGCGGTTTTATCGGATTTTCCAATATCGACTAGCCATTGACGAAAGAGCGTTGCTAAATCTGAAAAATTTGAAATCAGTGCTTGTTTGAGTTCATTAGACACAATATAACTTTTCATGAACGTAAATAGCTCTTCATCAATAAATGCATAAGCCACAGACTTCGATGAATATCGGCTTGTGGTCTTTTCATCATATCCATCTTTATATGAAAGGTGCCAAAATCCTTCACTTCTCAAATGAAAATAAGGATTTTCCGGCGTATCTTTGTCTTTATCTTGCGCAAAGGTGTTGAAATGGCGAGTAAACTGATCTTTAAGTATTTGATTGAATGTAATTTGGTTGGAAACAATATGGCCCGCTTGAATGAGATCCATTACTGCCAGCAACATACAGACTTTATGTGGGCTCTTTTGACCACCAGCACTATTCATTTTTAAATTTTGAAAACGTTCTAAATAATACTCCAGCGCCATCATTTACCTTCCAACGTTTTAATGTTTTCTAAAATCACGCTTTGCCATTTAACTTCCGGTCGATTTAAAGCGTCCTCTCCGTCAACAACATGACAGACAGAGAGCCCGAGTTTTCTACCCATATTTTCTATTTCAGCTACTGATACACCGTATGTCTCGCGTCCATCATCAAAACTCCCATGACGCAACGTAATCACCAAATTTCCTCTATCAGATAAAAGAAGTGATAAAACCCTCATAGCCTCACCTCGCTGCTTAGTAGTTAAATGCATCCAAACTGCAGATAATAAAATAAGGTCGTACTGGTACGGCAATTCACTGACACGAGTCAAGTCAGGCAGTGACTCCCCTACCCATACAATTTGCGCCGAGGAGTTTGAAATGGCTAATTGACGGAGATTACTGGCAGGTTCAACAGCAACAACAAAGCAGCCTTGATCAGAAAACCACTGAGCATCCCGACCAGAACCTGCGCCAACATCCAAAACATTAGTGCCTTTTTCTGGCCAATACTGTTTCCATGAACGGTGCACTGACTCAAATGAAAGAGAGTCATATTGCTTTGCTAGCTCAACAGCATTTTTATCGTAATAAGAGATATTTACAGACATGAACCAAGCCACCATCTACCATTCAATGATGATAAATAGCATGGTTGCATAAGGCGATTAAGTATTAATAAATAATGAGTTATTGTGATTTACCTCACAACAACTAGTCAGAGAAGACAACAAAAAATCACTCGTTGTTTTTGAGATATAAAAAAAGACGTCCTAAGACGTCTTTCTTCAAGAATGTGGCGGTGAGTGAGGAATTACACCTTGCAATATAACACATTGATTTCATTGAAAATAACTCCAAGAATCAAAGCGAACACCTACACTTCAACCTACACCAAAAAAAGACAAACAAATCAGAAGGTTACAACCAACACACTAAAAATTTCATTCTTTAACAAAAATCGATAATTGCCTGTTTAACAACACCTACTATAGTACAGTTCCCATTTATCGGCATTGCGGGATATTGAGGGTTTAAAGGCTTTAGATACTTCTGGTCACCATCAATGACCAACTGCTTAAAGGTTGCTTCTATAGAATCATCCAGACGCGCAACAACCAAAGAGCCTGATGAATAAGGTAACTCAGGATCAACAATAATGACTGCCCCTTCAGGTATCGATTTTTTACCGTTTGGATTTTCCATGCTGTCGCCTTTTACACGAAGTGCGAAACAGCCCTCATGTGCTTTCCCAGTGACTTCACGCCACTCTTCAGCATCTTCATGAGCAAATCCTTCCGCTATTTCAGTCCAATCACCGGCCTGAACCCAGTTAATGAGAGGAATTCTT
>ERZ1673961.233-NODE-233-length-26138-cov-7.726565_pt1 | contig 26138 bp, 19 predicted proteins | sample MGYA00580189_ERZ1673961 | MGnify/ENA primary metagenome ERZ1673961 (study PRJEB41334, sample SAMN05608105) | rock metagenome | biome: terrestrial subsurface; feature: shale formation; material: shale | place: USA: Pennsylvania ... | reverse complement strand
AAAAGCCAGAAAAAATTGAATTACATCACAATTTATTCTCAATAATGGCATTTTCCGCATAAAATACCACCAGCCCACCATTTCCCGCAAAAGCGCGCCATGAAAATTGATGAGTTCTTCACCAATCCAAAATCACTCTATCGCTGTTTATCAGCCCATATTTTACACCAGCGAAATGCGCTCTAACGATAATAATAGCCCGCATTGATGGGAACCTGTTTATCTTTCGTCGCGAATTTTCGTTTGAACCGGAACGGCTGGCCGTTAGCTCCTGCTTAAGAGTTCCCTTTCTTCGTCAAAGTCTGCATGCTTTAATGCGATGCTTTTGAACTCGTCTTGAATTTCAATAAATGCCTGCAATATCGTCGGGTCGAAATCATCGGGCGACGTACGCCCATCACCTTTAGTGATAATCTCAACGGCTCTCTCATGGGTAAAAGGAGGCTTGTACACGCGTTTGCTTATTAACGCATCATAAACGTCAGCTAGCGCCATGAGTCTCCCAGAAAGTGGAATTTCCTCCCCTTTTAACCCCCGCGGATAGCCGCTTCCATTCCACCTTTCTTGATGCGTATAGGCGATTTCTTTAGCGACATGAATGAAAGCATTTTCACCCAAACGTAATTCGGCTTTCTTCAGCGTTTCATAACCATAAATAGTATGCCGTTTCATTTCTTCATATTCTTCTTCGGTCAATTTCCCCGGTTTTTGTAAGATATAGTCCGGGACAGCGACTTTACCGACATCATGGAGAGGTGAAGAAATATAAAGTAGCTGAATATAACCATCAGTCAGAATGTCACTGAACTTTCCTTGTTTCTGTAAGTGCACCGCCAATGCCTTTACGTAACTCTGAGTACGTCTGATGTGCCCTCCTGTTTCAGGATCACGATACTCAGCTAAGGTACCCAGACTTTCAATCATTACCGCTTGAGTAAGCTGTAGCTCCTCAGTTCGCTCAGCAACCATTTTTTCCAAATCATCTTTATTCTGCTTGGCAATGAGCTGATTTCGGACTCTTGCTTTGACCAAGGCGGGTGAAAACGGCTTGGTTATGTAGTCTTCGGCTCCCAGAGAAAGGCCCTTAAATTCATCTTTTTCGTCAGATAAAGCGGTAATAAAAATGACGGGGATGTTTTCGGTCTGTTCCTTTGCCTTAAGCTGTTCACAAACTTCATATCCGTCCATGTCTGGCATTTGTATGTCTAATAAAATTAGATCTGGTTGGGGGGCTTTATTTGCTAGCTCAATCGCCTTAGGACCATTCATTGCCGCGATGATTTTGTAATCATTTTTTAGCAGCTCCATCAACACCTGTATATTTTCTGGTGCATCATCAACGATGAGAATTTTCTTTTGTTTCAGTTCCATAGCCCCACCCTTTCCTGATTCAACTATCGATAGCAATCATTATTTTTTGAACAAGTTGAGCAGCCAGGTCGACATCAAACGTATCTAAACTGACAACAAGCTCCTCAGAAAGCCCCTGTAACGGCGTACCTTGCAAGTTACTCGCTAGAACATCAGCAATGTGAATGGCTTCAGACAAATCGTCGTCTAAAGCGTACTTAAGATCGTTGAGGAGGGCTTTTACCTCCTCAGAATTCATGTTGTTAATTGCCTCTACGTCCGCAGAAGAGGCCTGATCGCCAACGTTAATAATTACTTGGTTAACGGACTGTAAAACCTCTTGCAAAGCAGCTTGAAATTCATCGAGCAAGTTATCTATGTCTTTCAGAGGCTTCTCTTTTAGTGCTCGCTCAGTCTCAGCGGCACAACGAGCGAGCTCTGTTGCACCTAAGTTTCCTGCAACACCTTTCATAGTGTGTGCGATTCTGGCCGCTGCCTCCAAATCGTCCTTGATGAATGTGGAACGTATATCACTTACTACATTCATATGCTCGGCGAGAAATGTTTTGAGCAGCTTTATGTATAATTTTTGATTGCCATTCAACCGCGCAAGAGCATCTTGAATGTTTAATCCTGGCAATTCTTTAATTGTAAAGTCGATATCTGCTTCAGCAGTGTTAGAAGGCTCAGCATCACTAATGGTTTTGCTGATTTGTTCAGGCGTCCACTTGACCAGTGCTTGATATAACTCATCAGGGTTGATGGGCTTAGTGACATAGTCATTCATACCAGCCTGCTTACTCTTCTTCTTATCTTCATCCATTGCGTGAGCAGTCATCGCGATAATTGGTACAGTCTTACCCATCTGTCGAATTTGACGAGTTGCTGTAAAACCATCCATTACTGGCATCTGTATATCCATCAATATCACGTCAAAGTCGGTCTCTTTTACTTTCTCCAGTGCTTGTTGTCCATTTTCTGCAGTCTCTACTTTAAGGTGCAGTTTTTTGAGTAATTCCAACGCTACCTGCTGATTAATGTCGTTGTCTTCTACTAACAGTACGTTGGCACCTGATATTTGCTTCAATAAACTCTCACCTAACTCAGTCATTGGTCGGCTATCATCGTTTTCAACTGAGATGCCAAAACGTGACGTGAAATAGAATGTACTTCCTTGCCCAAACTCGCTCTCAACAGAGATATCTCCTCTCATCAGTTCAACCAGTTTACGACAAATAGACAGACCTAGGCCCGTACCACCATATTTTCTGGTTGTAGAACCATCAGCCTGAACAAATGGTTCAAATAGATGTTCGATTTGTTGCTCTGTCAGGCCAATCCCAGTGTCTTCCACTAAGAATTTTAGAGTAACGTGCTGCAAATATTTCCTTGTCAATTCCACAGAAATGGTTATTTCCCCTTTATCTGTAAATTTCACAGCGTTCCCTACAAGATTGATAAGAACTTGACCTAGGCGTAATGGATCCCCAATTAAGTAACGAGGCACATCTGGCGATACGTTGAAGAAAAGTCCAAGCCCTTTTTCTTCACACCTCAGAGCGAATATAGTCGAGACATTGCTCATGGTTTCATCAAGATTAAAGGCGATATTTTCTATATCCATTTTCCCGGCTTCAATCTTCGAGAAATCGAGAATATCGTTAATGATACCAAGCAGAGAATGTGCTGAGCGGCTGACCTTACTTATGTAATCCCTCTGGAGAGGAGAAAGGTCTGTTTCTAAAGCTAAGTAGCTCATACCAATAATCGCATTCATTGGCGTACGGATTTCATGGCTCATACGCGCAAGGAAGTCACTTTTCGCCTGAGCTGCTTCTACTGCCAGTTCTTTCGCGAGTGTGAGCTCCTGCTCCACTTGTTTTAATTGGGTTATGTCACGAGCAACCGCTTCAATGACTGGTTTATCATTGATTTCAATTAAGTTTAATAATACGTCCGCCGTAAACTCTTCACCGTTTAGACGCTGATGTAACCACTGAAACCGAAGACTGCCATTTTTTAATACTTCCGCTATTTTCTGCTCCGCCGACTCCCTCGAAGTCAACCCATCTGGTTGAAATTCTGACGATATATCTGCTGGGTGGTATGTAGTGAATTCTTCTACTGAGTCGCAACCAAACATTTCTAGTGCCGCAGGGTTACAGTCAATAAAATGGTCAGAATTGAACAGCATAACCGCATCGCCCGTCGCCTCGTAAATCGTACGAAACTTGCTTTCACTGCTTTTTAGTTTACGTTCGCTCTGCTTACGTTCAGTTATATCAAGCAACCAGCCAAGGATCCCTTTTCTTCCAAATAAGCGTAATGGCATGAAACTCGCGTAAACGTCTCTAATATTGTGGTCCGGAGAGTACATCTGAATTTCATAATTGTTTACCTGACCATCACTCTCTAATTGACTGACCATTTTTTCCCTTTCTTGCGGGTGGACGTAAATATTGGTCGCGGGTTGATCAATTTGGGCATCCACCATTTCAAGCACTTTAGGGTTGGCAAATTTAAATATTCCGTCTACAGAAAAAGCCACACCAATCGGACTGGTATCTAGTATGGTCTGCAGTTGCTCTCTTTCTTCAACAAGGGCATTTTCGAGGATTTTTTGTTCTGTAATATCCGTTGCGATACAGACTAGAGCATAAGCATCACCGCTTTCGTCTAATAATGGCACTTTCGAAGTGAGATAATTATGCAGTGTGCCGTCAGGGTGTGGCACCGACTCTTCAAATGTTTTAGGTTGGCGAGAACTCATTATCTCTTGATCGTCAGCTATTATTCTGTTGGCCGTTTCTTCATCAAAGAACTCTGCATCGGTTTTACCCAGAATTTGGGAAGTTTGGCAGCCTGTCGCCAAAAGGTGATATTTATTGACAACGAGGTGTCGCCCTTCACGGTCTTTGAGAATAACGATATTTGGAACATTGTCGATGATGCTGCGCAAAAGCGTTTTACTCTGCTCAATTTCATCCAATACTTTCCGTTTCTCAGTAATATCTTCTTTTACGGCAACGAAGTGGGTTATATTTCCGTTTTCTTCCACGATTGGAGCGATAGAAATGGTCTCCCAGATTAAATCACCACTTTTTACTTTGTTGACTATTTCCCCTTTCCAAACTTTGCCCGATAAAATCGTTTGCCACAAATCGTCATAAAGCTCAGCAGACATTTCCCCTGATTTCAATATTCGTGGATTTGCACCAATCACCTCGCCATAGGTATATCCCGTAACACGAGTAAATTCCGGGTTAACATACTCGATCGTGCCGTTGTGATCCGTAATAACGACCGTCGCGGGACTGTACTCTACCGCTTTGTGTAATTTTTCTAAGTTCTCTTCCGTGCTTTTTAACTCACTGATGTCGACTGACAACCCAGCCATTTTTATTGGCTTACCTAATCCATCCCATTCAACGACACGAGCAACCATAGATATCCATGCCCACGTGTGGTCTTTCCTTTTAATGCGTAGCTCGACCTTGTGAACGGGCTCTACTCCCTGAATGTGTTTCTGGTAGCTCTCTGTGATTCGAGGAATATCATCGGGATGAAGCAGCGCTTGATATTCCTCTGCACAAGTTGGTATTTCATTTTCAAGGTAACCATACTGCATAAAAAACTTCGGTGAGTCATACTCAACCATCTTTGACTTCAAATCAGCAGTCCAGTAATACGCGCCCAAAGCAGCCAACGAAAATCGGAATTTTTCAGCCGCGTCTTGGATGGCTTTCTCTGAGTGTTTGTGACTCGTTATGTCACGTACACTGCAGGCGATTAGCAAGCCAGTTTCAGTTTCAATGGGGTTCAGTTTTATTTCAGCAGGAAAGTGTTCACCTGTTTTTTTAGCGGCGACGATCTCCAAAGCCTCACTACTTTCCACTCTTGGAGTTGCGGACGTTATCTCAGATAAATACGTTTTGAGCTCAGACTTGTAACCCTCTCCATCCGCCTCTGGTAACAATAACTCTACCGATTGGCCTATACACTCAATGCGTAGATAGCCAAAAACCGATTCAACCTGATGGTTCGTCATTACGATATCGCCCAAATCATTGATGATGATCAGAGGATCTGGTGAAGATTCGAGCAGTGTTCGGAATTGCTTTTCTCTTGATTCAAGCTTCTTCAAGCTCTCTTTACGTTCGCTGATATCATTGAATACAACCACAGCTCCACTTAAAACGCCTTCATTGAACACAGGTGTGGCGGAATACTCGACAAAGAAAAAAGTCGTACCGTTTTTCCATAACACTTCGTCACTCACCCGACTTGTTTTACCGAAACGGTACGCTGCAGTAATTGGGCTAACATCGATTAAGTATGGATTGCCATACTCATCAGAATGGTGAAAACTCTCATGAATACTCTTGTCAACAAGTTCACTTGCAGGATAACCAAGCATTGCACTTCCCGCTTCATTGCAAAACAAAATGTTACCGTTCGTATCCAGTTCAATAACACCTTCAATCGTCGAATCCAGAAGCAGTTGCACACGCTCTTGCGCTCTTTTTATCTCAATCGTTCTTTCTTCTACTTTACTCTGCAATTTTTTCTTCGATGTACGAAGGCTATCGTTGGCGACTCTGGCCATCCAAAGGGATATGCTCGCTAAAATAATGGCAATAAAACATGTGATGGCTAATACCATCACAAGCATATTTCGTATCTCAAAATAGTCATTGAAAGCTTCGGCTACGTCGATTTCTGACACTATGCCTAACCCCAGTCCCCCATCCCAAACCCAGGCACCAACCACCTCAACACCACGATAGTCTCGATAACCTTGAACATTGAAGCCGGATTCACCTTTCAGTGCGTGTCTCGCCATCAGAGTAAATGGATAAGAATCAGGCAAAAAATTAGTCATAGGTTCTAAAGTTAAATCCCTTTGAGGATCAACTAACTTTATGTTTCGGATTGACGTATTGGCATCCCTGAGTAACCCAATTGCTTTAAGACTTGGTAAGAAGCGACTTTCAGACAACATCCAACCATCTGCATCGAAAGCATAGGTATCTCCACTTTTACCCATGTGTTGGCCCAAACTAAGAAACCGGTAAAATATTTCACTTAAGTCGTCTTCTAAAATGAGCGCTGCAACAACATCACCGTTATCGTCGATGATTGGGCTAGCAACGTGGGAGATGGGTAAAGTCTTTCCTTCTCCCTCAACGCTTGTTGCTATCGATGGAATAAAGGCAGTGCGTCCTGAAAAGACTCGAAGTAAATAATCGGAATTAGATTCAGCAATATGGCTAAGTTTACCAACATCTGAGTGTTCACTGGATGAGATAGTGATGTAATCCTTAGAAATGAGTTCATACGCAAATGCACTATTTAGCGCAGAGCCTTGAAAGTACTGACGCATCTTTCCCTGTGCACTTTCTAATGCTGCCCCGTCAAGATCACCATTGATTAACGGCTTCGCTAGCTCGATAAAAGTGGAAGAGTGCACATGACTTTCTACCTCTCCGAGTTTGCGCTGTACCCAAAACTTAGCCATGTTATGGGCTGAGTCTCGAGCAAACATCAAGCTATCTTTTACATGGTGTTCCGTTTTGTGTTTTACATCATCGATAACCCAATAAGCAGCAACGCACACCAGAACTAAAAATAGTGACGATGATACCAAACCAAAAGCACGGGTTTTTTGGGAGTTTGAAATTTCAGAAGCCTCATCACTCGAATAGCGTTTGAAGAAAAAAACCAACAGCAAGACAACGAGAAGAACAAATACGGTCGCGAGTGCTGATATTTTTAGGAGTGGTTCAATATCGCCCGAATAAGTTAACCACCCAAAACCTTCGTGACTTAAATGTGTATGGCTATGAGTTATGGTGTCTAACTGAAAATTGTCATTAGTCGCAAATACCACCGAAAAAATCGTGAAGAAAAATGACAAAGCAATACATAACTTAATAAAAGCTTTTCTCATAACTGCTTCTCAATGCTCTGATTAAATGACACAGGAAGTTTTTTATAATAAGAATAGCAAACGTAACTCACTAGTATGAAAAAGATTTTTTTAACGTTAACTCCGACCTTTATCCTTACATATGGGAATACACGCACGCCTTTCTTGGGTATGAAGCTTTTGGATACAGGTTTGAGCGGCCGTAAACATCACGCAAACCCGCTTCGTAGGCAAATACATTAAGACAAATGAAACAGGCAATGTTCAACCGAAGATGTTGAGCATTGCCTACTATAAACAAACCGACCCAATGTATCGGTTCAACTCAAAGAGCGATTAGATACATGCGATATATAAAGCCTCAATTTCTTTTGGAGTTGGTTGACGAGGGTTACCGCCTAAGCATGGATCAGCCAATACTTTGTCTATCCAGTTTTTGCAATCATCATGGCTAATACCTAAAGTTTTAAATCCTTCTGGGATACCAACGCGCTTAGATAATTGACGAATTAAATCAACGGCTAATTCTGCTGCTTCTTTATCGTTTAAACCTTCTGTCTTCCCACCCATTACCTGTGCGATATCACGGAATCTCTCAGGATGCTCTTCTGCGTTAAACGCACATACTTCTGGTAGCAAAATCGCGTTGCACACACCGTGAGGTAGGTTATGTGTCGCACCCGGCTGATGAGCCATTGCATGTACTAAGCCTAAACCAGCACTATTGAACGCCATTCCCGCTAAAAACTGTGCGTTAGCCAATTCTTCACGCGCTTTGATATTTTGACCATCTTCAACCGCTACGGGTAGCCACTGGGTAATGAGGCGAATCGCCTCTAACGCCGTTGGTTTGGTGAGGGTGTGAGCGCCTGGAGTCACGTATGCTTCGACCGCATGAGTTAGTGCGTCCATACCCGTAGCTGCCGTGACATGACTAGGTAAATTAATCATCAAAGTAGGATCATTCACCGCGATATCAGGAATTTGCTTAGAGTCAATAATGACCATCTTCACTTGTCTTTCTTCATCAGTAATGACTGAGTTTGATGTCATTTCCGCTGCAGTGCCCGCCGTCGTATTAATCGCAATGAAGAAATCGCCCTCACACTTTACCTTGCCGATACCGTCAAAATCGACGATATCGCCAACGTTAGATGCCACAATGCGAATGGCTTTCGCACAGTCTACCGGGCTACCACCACCAACCGCGATAAAGCAATCACACCCAGTATCGACATACGTTTCCAAACCTTCACGCACAAGTGATGCCGTCGGGTTAGGTGTCACGCGGTCAAACAACACATAGTCAATTGCAGCTTTATCTAACAGAGCAATCAGATGATCTAAGATTCCCAGTTCCACAAGATTTGCATCGGTCACGATCAATGCTCGCCGAATGGACTGCTGGCTCAACGTAGAAATCGCGTCATCAACGGCGCCGACGCCTGTGTAACTCAGTTTTGGTAGGTTTAATGCAAAGGCCATTTTATTTACTCCTTATTACTTCTCAACTCGTAAGCCATATGACTTGAATTTTTCCAGCACCACCTGCATAGATTCATCATCCAGCGTTGGTACTTCTGGGTTAACCGCGAGAGCTTTAAGGTAAAGCTCTGCCAATACTTCGACTTCATGCGCTAACCAGAGCGCTTTGTCTAAGTTCACTTCCCCTGCGATCAAGCCATGGTGTTGAAGCAAGATTGCTTTGCTTTTTGAGATGCCTTCTTCCACATACTTCGCTAACTGAGGACTGCCAAATGTCGCGTAAGGTACACAAGGAATTTCAGTCGTTCCCGATGCTGCGATCATATAGTGAATAGCAGGGATTGGTTTGTTCAAGATAGAGACCGTTGCAGAATTGATCGCATGGTTATGAACCACGGCATTTATATCTGGGCGATGTTGATAGCAAGTTAGGTGGAACAGCCATTCAGAAGAAGGAAGTTTACCCTCTTCAAAGGTGCCATCTTCCGCAACATAGACAATTTGCTCAGGCGTCAGTTGTTCGTAAGGAATGCCCGTTGGGGTGATTAACATGCCGTTATCAAAGCGGACACTGACGTTACCTGCGGTACCTTGGTTTAGACCTAAACGGGTCATTTCGATACAAGTATCGATAATGTGTTGGGAAAGCTCTATTCTGTTCATTTTGTTAATCCTTAAATTTAAATGCTGGATAAGCCTTTTATGAGAGTGTCGCCGGTTGCGTTGGCGAAAGTGCAGGATGACTACCTCTAAGCATGGCTGTGCTCCCGTTTTATTTGATTTAAGACTGCCGTTGCTTCTGGATAGATCACACGTAATTTAGGACGCATATTGTGTTGAGATTCATCGACAGAGCGGTAAAAGCCCACGCCATAAAATGCGAACATCGCTGCTCCAATTACCGTCGCTTCGGCCTGCTCTACGATATGAAGTGGTCGCTGTAACGCATTAGCACGAAGTTGATTCCAAAGCGGATTTTTGGTGCCACCACCCACTACAACGATTGGCTCGTCGCTCAATTGGCATAATTGATTCAGGTAAAGAAAACGTTGTTTCAGCTGTTGGCTTAATCCTTCAAATACCGCTCGGGCAATTTGGCCACGCGAAGTATGAATAGAAAGGCCTTCTATTGACCCTTGACCGATACCACTTTCATCAACTGATAAAGTTGGTTTAAACACCACCCCACCAGCACCTGGCCCGGCGGCTTCAGCTTCATTAACCATGGTGGTGTACAAATCGTTTGAGTGTTTTTCTGCACTGTAAAATTGCGTCACAACCCATTCAACGACGGCGCTAGAGAGCCACTGTATTGCTGGATTGTACAAACCCTTTAATGCGTCAAGCTCTACGGTCACTCCATTATCCAACGCTTGTTGATTGAGTGCGGGACGCAGGCTGCGCGCCATTAAGATTTCCCAGGTGCCTGAGCTCAAAAACGCTTGGTTTTCTTTCGCTCCTGAGCCCACTAAAGCAAACTGAGTATCGTGACCTGCGGAAATCACGGGTGTCCCACTAACAAGCCCTATTTGTTTGGCGATGTTTTCCGAAACATATCCCACCTTTTCACCGGCCATCACGAGCCTTGGGAAATGATCCGATGTCAATCCCAGGTAATTTAGCGCTTTAGCATTCCAGCTACAGGTTTCCACACTGGTCAGCATGGATGTGCCAGCCATTGTGTAGTCGGTCGTCATCTCGCCAGTCAACCTGTGAGTGATCATCGATGAAATGAAGACAAATTTATCCATCTTTGCGTACACTTCAGGCTCGTTTTCTTTAAGCCAACGTAATTTGTAAAGCGTGTTAAAGCTGTAGTCTCCAATGCCGTTGCTTCGGTAGAGTTCCAGACGATCAACCTCATCTTCTACCGTTTTCATTACGGGTATGGTTCTCGGGCACTTCCAAGAGATAATTGGGTAAATCTGATTTCCATCACTATCAAACGGAGCACCATCAACACCAAATGTTGTTACGGTCACAGCCAGAACATTTTTCGCTCCGACTTGAGCCACGACATGCTGACCACACTCAAGGAGCTTTTGCCAGATGTCTTCGAAATCCCACAGATGATAACTTGGGTTTTGCGCATCACATTTGGTCGAGTTTTTTATGAAATGAGACGCGACGATGACGCCTTTTTGGTCAATTGCAATGGCACGCAAGTTGGTCGCACCGCAATCTAAAACAATCACTACAGACATGGGGGCTCCTGAATGGGGCGGGAATCACCCCGCCCGAGAAGATTACTTGTATAAAGGACCAAAGTTTGCGCAAGCACGGTAGTCTTGACCTTCTTTGTCCTGACCAAATGCCGTCCATGTGTGAGGGCGGAAAATGTCTTGCTCGTCAACGTTGTGCATTGACACTGGAATACGCAACATAGAAGCAAGCGTGATCAAGTCAGCCCCAACGTGACCGTAAGAGATAACACAGTGGTTCGCACCCCAGTTCGCCATGACTGAATACACATCTTTAAACGCGCCTTCACCAGTCAGGCGTGGAGCAAACCAAGTGGTTGGCCATGTTGGGTTTGTGCGCTCATTAAGCGTTTCATGCACCTCTGCAGGTAACGTCACCGAATGACCTTCTGCGATTTGCAGTACTGGGCCAATGCCCTTAATGATGTTGATACGATGCATCGTAAATGGCATACCACCATGAGTCAGGAAGTTCGATGAGAAACCACCGCCACGGAAATATTCAACATCGGCAGGTGGCCACTGGGTCGCAGCCAGACACGCTTCTGCATCTTGTGCATTCATATTCCAATGCGATTTAAATACAGGTTGAGCTTGCTCATCACGAGCTTCCCCACAGCCATCCAGAGCCGCTGAACCTGAGTTAATAAGGTGAATCAATCCAGACTCAGGGCGGTAACCACTAACGCGCTCTACTGAATCCTGTGACCAGTAAGTGCGCACGTCACAAAATACTTGCGCTTGGCCTGTCAGCATTTTTCCGAACAGCATATTTACGCCGTTCAAGCAGTCGTTTTCTGTCGCAATAGCAAACGGTTCGCGGATGCCGTTCCAGTCAAATGACGAGTTGAGGACCGCTTCACTGAAGTCACCATTTGGTAAATGATCTGTCCAATGGCGTTGACCCTGGAAGCCGCCTGCAACAGCGTTGTGTCCCATCGCCTCTTCCGCATAACCCATTTCTGCGAGTTTCGGGTTACCAATCATCAGATCGCGCATGATCATCGTCATCTTAACCACGGTTTCCCAATCTTCGGTTTTACGCTCTTCGGTCATTGGAACTCGGTTGTAATCTTTACCTTCTTTGCAGTGCTCTTTTGTCCACGACAACGCCAGTTCAAACTCTTCTTTATCGAAGATTTCGCGGTCGAGACGACGTTTAATTTCAGTCATATCAACATACTCGTTGCGCATGCCTAAGTAATGTTGGAAGAACGGTTGGTCTACGATAGAACCCGCAATCCCCATTGAGACCGAGCCCATAGATAGGTAGGATTTACCGCGAATAGCAGCGACCGTTAAACCTGCGCGGCAGAAACGAAGGATCTTTTCCTGAACATCGCTAGGAATAGACGTGTCATCTTTATCCTGAACTTCTTCGCCATAAATAGAAAACGCGGGTAAACCAAGTTGAGAGTGACCTGCCATTGCTGCGGCTAGATATACAGCACCCGGACGTTCGGTACCGTTGAAGCCCCAAATCGCTTTTGGCAGATGTGGATCCATATCCAGCGTTTGAGTGCCGTAACACCAGCAAGGGGTAACGGTAATAGATACGCCAACGTTCTCACGCTTGAATTTTTCTGCACAAGCTGATGCTTCGGCTACACCGCCAATGGTCGTATCGGCAATAACACATTCAACCGCTTCACCGCTAACGTGACGTACATTTTCAGTAATAAACTTGGCTAAGTTGTTAGCCATGTTCATTGTTTGATCTTCAAGAGACTCACGAACCCCAAGACGACGACCATCGATTGTTGGACGAATACCGATTTTTACTAAGTTTTTCATTTTCGATTCTCTATTTCACACTAACGAGAGATTATTTTTTGAATTTGGTAGCCTTTAAGGCCAAATAAGACTAAGTAGACAAAGCCAATTAACGGGATAATGAACGCAGTCTTAATATCCTTCGATTTATATAGATTTAGTCATTACTTGGTTTGTATGTTTTTTAGACTTCATTGAATTAGTGGATGATAAAACGTCCGTCATTTTAACTTTCTTCAAGTGTCACTATCCCTCCCGAGAAACAGGAACAGCTTTTACATTATGTAAAATTAATTAGAACTGTGTATTAACATCAGCATTCGATATTACAATATCTATTTCATCGAAGTTGCAGACCTTTAATAGACTTTTTTTCTTATACTTGCTCTTATCCGCTAAGAGGATTACTTTTTCTGACACGTTGATGAACATTTTCTTTATTTCATAGTTGTATTCATTAGAGTCCCACACACCAGATAACTCATCGAAACCAACACATGATATAACACTGACATCAAGTGACATTTCAGCTAAGGTTTTTCTCGCAATAAGCCCATAAAACGCTTTGTACTTTTCAGAGAAAGAACCACCTAAACTAATTATTGAGATATTATTTTTACCACTTAACACATTTATATTGTTAATGGAGTTGGTGACGACTGTGCATCTCATATTAGGTAGTGCTTGAGCGACAAGCCAGCTAGAAGAACTTGCGTCTAAACCAATAACTGAACCTTCGTAAATATTGGAAATGACTTGATCGACTAAATCCATTTTGTCGTTAACATTGCGATTCGCCCTGTTGTTGAAAGACGTTCCTTCATCTTTATAGTTTTTACCTATTGCTCCACCATGAACTCGTATCAGCTCCCCTTTCTCATCCAGAACTTTAAGGTCTCTGCGTATCGTCTCAACCGAAACATCAAGGTCATTAGCCAAATCCGTCACAAATGCCTTTCCGGACTTGTTAACAACATTCAAAATGTAATTGGTTCTAGATATCGACTTCATTGGTTATCTTCTGCATTTCCTTTACATGCCGCAGATAATAACTTTTAGCTCATTCAAATGTTAGGCAATGCTCATGTGATTTTTGGGAATTTTAAATAAGTTGACCGAAATATAGAACGACACCACAAAAAAACGGGCAATTCCCCAGATAAACGGGCATAAGAAACAATAATTTAAAGTAATAATCACAATTGGTATATATCAGTCAAAAACGGGCACTGGCAGGCAATAGCGATTTAGAAGAGATTAAATGATAAATATATGTGATATGACTCGTAAATGACTTATTTTTTATTGGATTTATATTTAAAACTTATTCGATATGTATCTAGCCACTTGTTTAAAACTAATTCTAATCAAAAAAGAAAAACAAATAGCCTCTGATAATCAGAGCAGTAGTAATGACATGGTTTACCGTGATTATTTTGGGTTTCGCCACATTCGATAACCACTTTTCCTCATGGCTTTGCCTAATAAATGCGCAGCAACAGGTGCGGTGAGGAAAATAAACAACATGGTGCCCACAGCGCGGGAGATCACCGTGGCATCAGGAATAGCGATGGCTACCGCCAAAAGCAATGATGCCACACCAACCGTACCCGCTTTTGTTGCCGCATGCATCCGAGTGTATAGATCCGGCATTCGGACCACTCCTAAGCTGGCGATCAGAAAGAATAAGGTACCAATGCACAACAAAAGACCAACGATCACTTCCATTACTCTCCCCCTTTTCGCTTTGCTATCATTCGAGCAAATGCGATGGTGCCGAGAAACGCCACTAAACCAAGTGTGATAGCGATATCTAACAACGTCTCTTGACCACTATCCAGGGTATAAACAGCAATGAATCCAATCGTGACAAACGAGATAAGATCCAGTGAGACGACTCTGTCTGCCAACGTGGGTCCCAGAACCAAACGTACCAACGCCATAACTACGCTTAGCAACAACCCACCGTAAGCAAAGAAAATACTGAACTGCAGCCAACTATCCACGCGTCACCTCCAATATTCGTCTCTCTAAGCCACCTTTGATATCTCGAATTACTTTCTCATGTTCTGGAGCAAACATGGCATGCACGATCAGATGTTTTTTGTCAGGTGTTACATCCAAACTTAACGTACCTGGCGTTAACGAAACCATATTCGCAAGCAGCGTGATTTCTATATCCGACTTAGCATCGAGTGGTACGTAAATGATGTCGGGTTGGCTTAGATGTGTTGGCGTTAGCACATCCCACATCACCCGAGCGGCAGACATGAGTAACTCGAAACAGAAATAGCTCACTAGCCGTAAAAGTGAAATGAAAACCTGAAAGTAACGACTTTTCGTTCTGAACGGCTTACTGAGGCTCAAAACGAGAAACCCAGCGATAAAGCCAAATATAAAGTTGAGACTGGTATAGGTGCCGTTTAGAAGCATCCAAGCCAGTGCGAGAAAGAGGTTGAGAAAAAAGTAAATCATTGTCCACCTCCCAATACTGCCTGAATATATTCTTTCGGCTCGAGCAGTTGCAGCGCAGCCTGCATGGCAAATTGATAAAATGGCTCGGCAACCAGACCGATGATCAAACTCATCGCCATTAAGGTAACAATAGGAATACAGTACAAGTACGTGGTCGACTTAGTCATTATTTGTGCGTTAGCATCACTTGGCTGCTTTTTCCAGAACACCGCATTCCAAATTTTGCTCATGGAAAAAACCGTCAACAATCCCACCAGCAAGGCGGTTGCTGCAAGCCAATAGCCCTCTATTTGCAAACTCGCTTTAATCACTAAGAACTTGCCCCAAAAACCGGAAAGTGGTGGAAAGCCAGCCAAAGAAAATGCAGTAATGAAAAACAACAAGGCCAGCCAAGGCATCGCTTTATACACACCACCTAATTGCTTCAGTTGACTGGTCCCGTATTTCCGTTCGACGAAGCCTCCAATTAAGAACAGGTTCGCCTTCACTAAAATATGATGAACGATATAGAAAATAGCCCCAGCGACTGCCAACGGCGTATAGACTGCAAGCCCCATGATCATGTAACCAATCTGGCTGATAATATGAAATGAAAGGATTTTCTTTATATCGTAATGACTTGCTGCCCCTAATACCCCCGTCAACATTGTCAAACAAGCCATCCACATCAAGGTCGATTGCCAGCCACTTTCTGCCAATGGAAATACCAGTGTAAATACACGTAATAATGAGTAAACACCGACTTTAGTCAGTAAAGCAGCAAACAGTGCAACCACGCCGCTCGGTAGCGTATGGTAAGACGCAGGAAGCCAGGCAAACAAGGGAAACAACGCCGCTTTGATAGAAAAAGCAAATAAGAAAAAACCTGCGAGCAAGGTTTTCGTGTCGGATGGTATCAAAGCCGCTTTAGCGTGAAGATCCGCGAGATTTAGCGTTCCGGTAACGCCATATAACAAACCTATCGCGAGCAGAAAAAACAGCGTCGAGATCAGGTTCAAAATCACGTATTTCACAGCACCATCAATCTGAGTCTTGTTGGCATCCAGGACCATCAGACCGAAGGAGGCAATCAGCATCACTTCAAACCAAACATAAAGATTGAAGATGTCACCCGTCAGAAATGCCCCGTAAACGCCTGCAAGCAAAACATGCATCAACGCGTGATATATCCCGTATGATGGTTTGTTGCGAATATCTCCAACCGCATAAAGCACACAGATGAGACCAATCACCGCCGTAACCATAACCATGGCGACAGTGAACAGATCTGCTACAAACACAACGCCGAAAGGAGCGAACCATTGGCCAAATGCTACCGCGACAGGCCCATGCTGTATCACATCACTGGTAAGAAAAGCAGCGACACACACCGTTAAAAGCGCACTCGCGCCACTGATGCGCTCAGCAAGACAGATGTTACGTTTCGCAATAAACACAGCCACCACAGTCAAGAGTGAAATCACGATAGGTAAAGTTAGCCAAATCGTCGTCATTCCTCCTCCTCTTCTGATCGTCGCATATCATCAACGTCTGCCGAGCCTGTTTCTGAATAAGCGCGATAGAACAACAAAAGTGCAAAAACCAGCAAACCAAAACCAATCACGATTGCCGTCAAAATCAGTGCCTGAGGTAACGGGTTAGCGGCACCATCTGGTGGGAGTTGCGCGTTTGACTCGATAAGAGCGGGGACGCCAATGGTTAAGCGTCCGGCCGTCAATATAGCCAGATTCACAGCACTGCTTAGTAAAATCAGACCAAACAGTATTCTCAATATATGCCGTTCAAGTAACAGATAAATACCCGCTGCAACAAATACACCGACCACCAGACTCCATAGTACTTCCATCAGTCGAGCACCTCATTCACATGTATCAGCAAGCCCATCACGCCGCCAATAATGGCGAAATAAATGCCCACATCGAAGAGCAGCGGAGTCCCTAGCGGGAGAATATCCTTCCACCACAATCCGGTCAGGAAAGGTAACTCCAGTACCACTCCTAATAGCCCTGCCATAAAGCTGAGCGAAATACCGAACATCGCAATACTTAATGGTGAATAGTACAAACGGTCCCTTACGTACTTGGGCGACTCTGCATATATCATTAGCGCAAACCCTATCACCGCAATGAGTGCACCAATAAACCCACCTCCAGGTTCGTTGTGCCCGCGCAATAGCAGATACAGAGAAAACAGCAACATCAATGTAAAGACAATGTGAGCCGTGGTGGAAAAGATCATTGAATGGACAGGAGGATGCTTGTGATTTGGTGTGGTAAGTAGACTGGTCGCCGCAATGCCCGCCATCACGACCACAATCACCTCACCTAACGTATCGATGGCACGAAAGTCGACCAGGATGACATTGACAATATTGCGCCCGTACCCTTCAGGTAGACTTTTCTGGAGGAAGAATTCAGCTAACTGGGGATCTATCGGTTGAGAAGTGATATTGATGAGAGCAACGCTAACAGAAAACCCTACTATTCCAGCAATAATCGCGTGTAACAGGCGACGCCGTTTAGGGTGATTACGCACAGTGGTCAATTTAGGCATGTGGCGTATTAACAAAACTAAAAATACCACCATCAGTGTTTCTACTAACAACAAAGTCTGTGCAACATCGGGCGCGCTGTACAACATAAACACGAGGGTTGTCATAAAGCCCACCACGCTAAGTGCTGACACCGATAACAAACGAGACTTAGAGATCGTACATACGGACACCGCTGCCACAAGTAACAGAGCAATCACTATTTCGTAGAAGTTGATAGCAAACAGCTCGGTAAAACGCGCGGTTGAAATATCTAATGGGCGACTGAGCAACACGATGGCTAGAACGAGGCTAAACATAAGTACATAATTGCTCAGCCTCTTTTGCTGAATCCATTGTGTCTGCCACTTAGCAAACCGTATGACACCGCTGACAATTTTATTAAACACCGTCTCCGCAGTAGGAACGATAAACGCGCTTTTATACCACTTGGCAACCCTCTGCGAGTAAAGCACGTAAACCAACCACCCCAACCCCAATGTAATAAGGCTCAATAACAACGGGAAGTTGACTCCGTGCCATAACATAGTGGACACTGGTTCTGAGGCAGGAAGGCTGGTCAAAACACCGGGAATAATGACATTATGATTTATCCAACTTAGCCCCAACACTGGCGTGATCAATCCGCCAACGGACAGTAGCATCGGTGGTATCCATAGTCCTTTAAGTGACTCGATATTTTTCGCTGGAGTGGGCTCACGTTGAGAATGAGCAAAGAATGGTTTGTAGATTAATGCAATCGTCACCGCCACCATGATTACATTGACAGCGACTAATAAACCGATAATCACACTGCTAACCTCAAGGCCCGATTTGTACATGTATTCTTTGCTCAAAAACCCAAGGAGCGGTGGTACTCCCGCTTTAGACAGCGCCGCCAACGTCGCAGCCGCCAAACTTAAAGAAAGCACGGCTTTCAGTCCATTCAGCTTGGTTACATCTCTTGTGCCAGTTGCTTTATCAATATTGCCGACCACCATGAACAGGGCCGCTTTGTAAAAAGAATGCGCCAGGATAAACAAGAGTGCGGCTGCCAGTGCGAGCTCCGTTCCCATGCCAATTAGCATAACGAGCTTACCCAAAGCCACATTGGTGCTGTACGCGAGCATTAACTTCAAATCCGTCTGTTTTAAAGCCAATAATCCACACCAGATGGCCGTAAACCCACCAGCAATACTTAACGTGTAAAACCAAATATCACTGTGTGAGTAAGCGGGAGACAGCCGCGCCAGTAGATACACGCCCGCTTTTACCATAGTGGCGGAGTGCAGATAAGCGCTCACTGGCGTGGGTGCTGCCATCGCATTTGGCAACCAAAAGTGAAATGGAAACTGTGCGGACTTAGTGAAGGCACCAAGGAGAATCAATATAAGGGAAGGCAAAAACCATTTGTGAGACGCAATTTGTGTCGATTGTTGAACAATAGTACTAATCTCATAACTTCCGGCGATTTGTCCTAATAAAATCAGCCCAGCCAACAGAGCCAATCCTCCAGCCCCGGTAACCAAAAGAGACTGTAACGCCTTTTCACGTGACACCTCTTTCTCATGATTAAAGCCGATCAATAAATACGAGGTGATGGTCGTCAGTTCCCAAAAAACAAACAGCAACAGAACATTGTCGCTCGTGACAATGCCTAACATGGAAAGCATGAACAACGTCAGATAGACATGAAAAGAAACACGCGCTGGATGGCTGCGCATGTATGCAAGCGAATAGACTTGTATCAGTGCGCCGATCCCACAGATCAAACACACAAATAGGAATGACAAACCATCAAGACGAAAGCTTAAATTGACATCAAGACCAGGTACCCAGCTGCCCTGCCAACTCACGCTTTCGGGGCGATACCAGCTCATAACAACGAGCAAGATGAAGATCGGCATCAAAGGAAATAGCATCAAAAGCGGGTTATGCTTTTTTGATGGGTGAACCTGATTTCTACCGTTAACGTTATTCAATGTCGCCATCCATACTTTAAATGTGTTCGACACAATCAAGTTGCTTGACTACTCACGACATCAAAGCTTTATCGATCTCTAAAAATTCAAACCGGTTGAGGATAGAATGCAGTCCGAGCAATTCAGGTGAACGGACTGGATGGAACTAAGCGATGAACAAAACTCATGAACATCAAGCTACGATTGTCTACTTCAAAAATAGACTTAGATTGCTATTAATTCGAACTACTTAGTGTCGGGAACAACGTAACTACGCGTATCGCTGAATGGATTTGTGTGGTTTAACGTTGCGGTATAGTCGTCCTGCGGTATGTTGAGCGGATCATAACAACAATCTCCGATATCATTTCTCGGACATACAAAAATGTGCGCACGTTCAACCATCTCGGTTTGGCAGATGGGACAAAAAGCTTTCATATCATCCTCCTTTAAGCACTTAAAGCTTCGTGGTAACAACGTAGACGTTAGCAATTCTCCTTGATGTTTTAATGAATATTGAGTTACTTAATCGGTGAAACAAATCCTTCCGGTTTCATCGCAACTAACGAGCACCTGATGGATTGCAGGATATTTTCTGCGGTATTACCAATGACGAACCCAGATATGCCGGTACGAGCAAGCGTTCCCATAACAAGCACATCAATTTCTAGCTCATCAACACAATCAGGAATCTGGTCATCCGGTTTGCCGTGAAGAAGGTGAAGCACCATTTCACCAGAAATGCGAGACTCTTCAATGAGACTTTGCAATGCTTGCTTATGCTTCACTTTGGCGTGGGAAACTTCATTCTCCAGTTCTGTCTCATCGACTTGTATCCAAGCATTATCGTCTAAATAGTTCTCCAAGTAGTATTCCCAGCAAGAAATAATATGGAGCCGACTGTCACACGTGTCAGCGATCGAACGGGACAGCGCTAATAATCGTATTGACATAGCGTGTTGCTCGTCACTGGTCCTCATTGGATCAATCGCCACCGCAATACGTCGTTTGTTTCTCGGCTTATTGATTGGTCGATGTAACCAAACCGCACACGGACATTTTCGCAATAGCGTCATATCAAGAGCTTTAAAACCTTCTGACCCTTCATCAATAGGTTCAGCCTCTTTGATTATCAAATCATGCTCATGAGCAATGGCTTCTTGAATAATACAAACAGCGGGTTGCACGCTGCTTTTAACAGAAAGAGGAAACGGCACTTGCTCTTTAGAGGCACCATATTCGATGCGCAAGGCTTCTACCCTTGCCAGTAAAGAGTCATACAGAGACTGTTCATACCTTTGCTGATATTGAACCAAGTGGCTCGGAAAGTCAGGACAAGCAATAAGACCAGACACTTGAACGTGATCATTGGATGCGATTCTAATGGCTTGCCCTAGCGCGTCACTATGCCCAGGAAGTCCTTGGGTCGCAAAAAGTATGTTCTCAAACCTTTTCATATACGCCTCCTTGGTTGATTAAATCTTAACCAATGGGTGCTTTTTTTCTAGTTAACGATTGTAACGACGAGTAAATATAAACATCCATTCCATCGTTGAGCCTAGTACAGGCTTGTTTTCCATGTGTTACGTTTTTTAGAAGAAAGAACATACTTGGATATCTTAACCAGAAAAGCGCGGCTCAATACCTTTATGACCACAATGATCACTATACAATCATTCCTATGCCAAGTAACATGTGTCGCAGTAACTCTTTCGGTAAATTTATTGCGACCGCCGAATGCCTTCTTACGTTCGCTCTCTTGTTAGGGAAGTATGGTAAAGAGGCTTGGGGAAAGAAAATAAATTTATTAAAAACAATCAGATAGAAAATCAAGATGTTTCAAGATAACCCGCTATTAGCCCAACTTAAGCAGCAAATCCAAGAAAACCTTCCTAAAAAAGAAGGGTCAATCAAAGCAACAGATAAAGGCTTTGGTTTCCTTGAAGTGGACAGCAAAACCAGTTTCTTCATTCCACCTGCGTACATGAAAAAGTGCATTCATGGCGATAAAGTAGTCGCCATTATTCGTACAGAGAATGAACGTGAAGTTGCAGAGCCACAAGAGCTGCTAGAACAGTCACTTACTCGCTTTATTGGCCGTGTAAAAATGTTCAAAGGTAAGCTGAATGTTGTTCCTGACCACCCTCAACTGAAAAAGTTGTCGCTGAAAGCAAAACTAAAGAAAGGCCAAAAGCCAGATAACTTCAATGAAGGTGATTGGGTTGTCGGCCATCTTATTCGCCACCCTCTTAAAGGCGACAACTCTTTCTTCGTGGAAATCTCTGAAAAAATCACGGATGCTGACGATAAGATCGCACCATGGTGGGTAACCTTGGCACAAAACGATCTTCCAAACTCTGAGCCTGCTGGTATTGAGAACTGGGAGTTAAAAGACGACGCAGAATTAGACCGCGTTGATTTAACTCACGTTCCATTCGTAACTATCGATGGCGAGTCCACCAAAGATATGGACGATGCGCTGCATGCGAAGAAAACAGAATCTGGTGATTTTGAACTGACCATCGCGATTGCCGATCCTACCGCATACATTACGCCAGAAGATGAAATGGACAAAGTCGCTCGTGAGCGTGGCTACACGATCTACTTGCCAGGGCGCAACATCCCAATGCTGCCTCGCGATCTTGCTGATGACCTATGTTCTCTTATTGAAGGTCAAACTCGCCCTGCCCTTTGCTGTACCGTAAGCGTAAGTAAAGATGGTGTGATTGGTGATAACATCAACTTCTTTGCTGCGAACATTAAGTCTCACGCTCGTCTTGCTTATGACCACGTATCAGACTGGATCGAAAATGGCAGCTCTGATAAATGGCAGCCATCGGAAGATATCGCAACTATCGTACGCGACCTGTATGACTTCTCCGTTGCTCGTGCCGACTGGCGTGAAAAGAACGCGGTTGTATTCCCGGACCGTCCGGACTACCGTTTCGAACTTAGCGAAGACAATGACGTTATCGCCATTCATGCAGACATGCGTCGCAGTGCAAACCGTCTTGTAGAAGAGTCGATGATCACAGCGAATATCTGTGCTGGCCGCACGCTTCGCGATAAGTTTGAAACTGGCGTGTTCAACACTCACTCTGGTCTCAAAGCAGAGAAGATTGAAGAAGTTGTGCAATTAGTTGACCCAGAAGGTACACATGGCTTCACAGCGGACACTATCGTGACACTGGAAGGCTTTGCAGCATTACGTCGTTGGTTGTCTACTCAGGAAACTTCATACTTGGATAACCGCATCCGCAAGTTCCAGGCGTACAGTGAAGTCGGCAATCAGCCACTTCCTCACTACGCGATGGGCTTAGATATTTACGCGACTTGGACATCTCCAATTCGTAAATACGGCGATATGATCAACCACCGTATGCTAAAAGCGGTGATTCTTGACAAAGAACCGGTTCAAAAGCCAGATGATCAAGTCGGTGAAGAACTGGCATTACACCGTAAGCACCACAAAATTGCGGAGCGCAATGTGTCTGACTGGCTTTACGCTCGTACTCTTGCTGAGGAGCCAAGCAAACAGACTCGCTACATCGGTGAAATTTTCGATATCAATCGTGCTGGTGCGCGTGTTCGCCTGCTTGAAAACGGCGCCGCAGCGTTTATTCCTGGCTCACTCATTGTTGACAATAAAGAACGCATTGAGTGCAACGGTGACAACGGTACTATCTCCATCGATAAAGAAGTGGTGTACAAGCTGGGCGATACGCTAGAAGTTGTCTTGGCAGATGTGAACCAGGAAAACCGCAGTTTAGTTGCTAAACCGACGCAAGTGTTCGCTGAGCCGCCAAAAGCACAGACGGAACAAACGGTTGAATAACAGTGAATAAACCGAAACTAAAAAGGCGCTATCAAAGCGCCTTTTTTAATGTTCAGCGGAAAAAATATTTAAAACACTACTCCCAGAAACACGCCTGAGGGTCGCTTTCTAGTTCACCAAGTAACACTTCAAGAGACTGGCTGTATGGCAGAGTTTCATAAGGTACCCATTTCAAGTCACCGGTTTGGTAACTCGGCACATAAAAACGCCAAAGTTGCGTTTGCACATCAAACAAAATCTTTGCTACTGGAGACGTATATTCACTGTGCTGTGAATCTAGCAGGAAATGTGCGCGATGAAGCTCCACACCATTTTCTACAGGCTCATACAAACACTTGCCCTGCTCTACGGGTAGATTCGCATTACGGGCAGAACAGAGTGAATGAACTAACTTGTATAAACGGCTGGTTGCCATTTGAGACACTGACATGAAAGATCTCCTGATAGGTAGTTCTTAGTATACACCTTACCCCAACGAAAAGAGGCACTCTAGCCCTTTTGTTTCTTCACGCGCGTGTGAGTAACATCTGATGTTCGCAAAAATAAAGCGCATTGAAAAGAAGGCATTTCCCTACTTCTGGACCGGTAAATTCACAAAAGTGTAACCTCAACGAAATATCATGTGCGCTGCTTGATACCATTTTTTGGAGTTTAATATGTTACGTTTTACTGTGGCGACTCTGCTAGCCATGGCCATCGCTCTTCCTTCCGCTATGGCGAAAGAGGTGAATATCTCTGGCTCGACTTCCGTTGCTCGCGTTATGGATGTTCTTGCCGAGAAATATAATAAAACGCACCCTGATGACTACATCGCTGTCCAAGGCATTGGCTCGAGTGCGGGCATCACCATGGTGAACAAAGGTGTGGTTAAAATTGGGATGAGCTCCCGATACCTGACAGAAAGCGAAAAAGGAGAAGACCTAAACGTTATTCCAATCGCTTATGATGGTTTGGCAATCGTGGTAAACCGTGCAAACTCTATAGCAAACCTGTCTCAACAGCAGGTATTTGATATTTACAAAGGCAAAATTAAAAACTGGAAAGAAGTCGGTGGTGACGATCAACCAATCGCAGTTGTGACTCGTGAAGCATCTTCAGGCTCACGTTACAGTTTCGAAAGCCTAATGGGTCTTACCAAAATCGTAAACGACCGTTTAGTATCTGATATCAGCCCTAATAATCTGGTAGTAAACAGCAACAGCATGGTGAAAACGATCGTAAACCATAACACGCGTGCAATTGGGTTTATTTCGGTAGGCTCGGTCGACCGCTCAGTGAAAGCTATCCAGTTTGAAGGTATTGAGCCAACCACTGAAAACATCGCGAACCACAAATACACGTTGGCGCGACCTTTCTTAGTTCTATACAAAGTCGACGCACTGGACCAAGCCGGTAAAGACTTCGTGGCATTTTTGAAATCAGAAGAAGGCCAACAAGCCGTGGCTGAATACGGCTACACGCCTGTGAAAAAGTTTGATCAATAGATAATCAATAAATAAAAAGAGAGCATTAATATGCTCTCTTTTTTTGTTCTTTCTGTTGTTTAGAAATGCAGTTGAATAACAGAAACGACAACCGCTCCCGGACGACGGATACCTTCAATTTCCACTTTGATTTCACGCTCAATCTCAAGGCCTTTCTTAATTGGCGTTACTTTGGTCAGTGTACTTACAGCACGAACGTTGTTGCCCGCTTTTACTGGATAAGGGAAACGAACCTGGTTCAGACCAAGATTGACAACTAACTTCGCCGTCGGGAACAATGGCTTGTCTGGATCAACCGAGTCTGTCAGCTTTGGTAGCAACGCCAAAGTCAGGAACCCATGGGCAATAGTCGTCTTAAACGGTGACTCTGCAGATGCACGCTCAGGATCAGTATGAATCCACTGCATATCTTCAGTGACTGCACCGAACTGATTAATGCGCTCTTGAGACACATGTACCCAATCACCAACGTGAATGACTTCACCGACTTTCTCACTGAGCTCTTGGTATAACTTTTGAGCTTCCGGTGCCATGACGATTGGTTCAGGTCGAGGCGCAACTTCTTCGTTAATCGCCGGCTGCTGGTGATCGCGCACTTTCGAGAATAAGAAACTGTGCTGGGCTCTATCCAAAAAGTCACTCCAATAATCGCGTAGCGTTGGAGACATCCAATTCATAAACTCGGATTGATGAGCAGAAATCGCATCAACTTTGTCTTTAAATAGATTTGTGACCTTCATAAACACCCTTAGAAATTTAAGCTCAACTGGCTATACCAGTTAATTTTGAATTAGTTCACAAACTGATGCAAACACTTTCGGGCGAACACATGTATACTCAAAGGTGATTATTTCTTTATTTTCATAAAGATAGCAATAAAACACCATTTTATTGAAAAGTAGTGAGATAAAGTAAAAACTCTATAAAATGCCCCATTTTAATAGATATTTCTTTATCACGACCTATCACAGCATAGACCTATGATTACAAAACAACCAAACAGTTCTTTTTCGTTAGTTCAAGGCTTTACAAGTTTTGTTACTCTCACTATCATACGCCACACAACGGAGAGATGGCTGAGTGGTTGAAAGCACCGGTCTTGAAAACCGGCATAC
>ERZ1673961.232-NODE-232-length-26204-cov-7.627060_pt1 | contig 26204 bp, 21 predicted proteins | sample MGYA00580189_ERZ1673961 | MGnify/ENA primary metagenome ERZ1673961 (study PRJEB41334, sample SAMN05608105) | rock metagenome | biome: terrestrial subsurface; feature: shale formation; material: shale | place: USA: Pennsylvania ... | reverse complement strand
CCGCATGGGGTTATTAAATTCGCCAGTCATCATCCTTGCGACCAACGCTCTTAGCCAAGTTGAGTATCGTTACTCAACTCGCTTCGATTCGATATATTGTAGTGCCTTTTCTACCACTTCGTCGATAGTCATCGACGTAGAATCTAGCACAAGCGCATCCTCTGCAGGGCGTAGTGGCGCCACTGGGCGGTTACGATCGCGATCGTCACGCTCTTGGATCTCGCTTAAAAGGTCAGCAAATCTAACATCTAACCCTTTATCTTGCAACTGTTTAAGGCGTCTATTTGCACGCTCTTCTGCGCTCGCATCAAGGAAAATTTTCGCTTGTGCTTGTGGGAATACAACGGTTCCCATATCACGGCCATCAGCAACCAAACCTGGTGCTGTTTCAAAGGCACGCTGACGACGCAATAATGCTTCACGAACACGTGGTAGCGCAGCGACTTTAGATGCAGCCATACCCGTTTCTTCTTTACGAAGCTCACCGGAGACATCTTCGCCTTCTAAGATAACCTTGACCAAGTCACCTTCAGCGATAAATTGAACATCTAGGTGTGTAGCCAATGGGACAAGTGCGTCCTCAGACTCAGTATCAACACCATGGTGAATAGCAGCCAGTGCAAGTACTCGATAAATCGCGCCAGAGTCTAAGAGTTGGAAACCCAACTTTTTCGCCAGCAACATACATAAAGTGCCTTTAGGTCCATCTACGGTTACAACCGGAGTTTGAGAGGACATGTTCTTCTCCACCTTTTATTTCTTTTAGCAAATTGCTCGGTTTTCGAGGCGCGCATTATAAGGGAAATTGCCCTTTCGGGCGAGGAAAAATGTCATTCCATGCATCACACTGCATGAGCAGCCTGATTTATAAGTAAATTTAAAAACTCAAATAAAAATGGCGAGAGCTCTCACCCTCGCCATGTTCAAATTGGATATCAGTTTTCGTGATTACACGATTGGCTTTTGACCACGCTCAGCCAATTTTAAGATAACACTGTCTGCCACTTTGCTCGCTACACCCGCTAGCTTATCAGCCAGTTTTTTCTTCGGTACGTAGTGAACGGCTAATACTGTCTTGTCTTTGCATGCGGCAACAACGAGATCATCAGACGTGCAGATTTCATCGACCAGACCACGCTCTTTTGCCTGAGTACCAAACCAGTGTTCGCCAGTCGCTACTTTCTCTAGCTCTAAGCTTGGGCGGCGCTCACGAATAAAGTCTTTGAACAGTACGTGAGTTTCTTCTAGTTCTTGTTTGAATTTATCACGAGCTTTGTCGGTGTTTTCGCCAAACATCGTCAGGGTACGCTTGTACTCACCTGCGGTGAGTTGTTCGTACTCGATATCATGCTTCTTCAGTAACTTATTGAAGTTTGGAATTTGTGCGATCACGCCAATTGAGCCAACAATTGCAAATGGTGCAGAGACAATTTTGTCTGCCACACACGCCATCATATAACCACCACTTGCCGCAACTTTATCCACGGCGATAGTTAATGGCAAACCAGCGGCTTTAATGCGATCAAGCTGAGAAGATGCCAAGCCGTAGCCATGAACCATGCCACCACCTGACTCTAAACGCAGTAAGATTTCATCGCCTTCACGAGCCACAGCCAAAATGGCGGTGATCTCTTCACGTAATGAATTCACTTCTTTCGCATCAATGCTGCCTTTGAAGTCAAGAACAAACAGGTGTGGTTCGCGCTTGCTATCTAGCTCACCTTCTTTACTGGCTTGTTTGATCTCTTTCTCGCGGGATTTGTTCTTTTCTTTTTCTTCTTTCTTGATGGCTTTGTCACGAGCCTTGAGGAAAGCCTCATCGTGTAAATGATGCTCTAATTGCTCAACCGACTGTTTATGCTGCTCAGAAAGGTTGGTGATCTCAAGTTCACCTTTTGCAGCACCTGATTTACCACCTACCGATTTAACCAGGATTAGAATGACAATGATCGCAGCAACGACTGTGACAATCTTGGCCAAGAATAAACCGTAATCTAATAAAAATTCCAATGAGAGCTCCTTTATCTCACTCCAGAGAATATGTTGCTATGCTACACCGAAAAATCAGAGAGAAGGCAACGTGGTTTGTAACCACTTGTTCTGATTGATAGCATACCTAACCAACGTTCTGGAATTGGTATAACACATGAATTGGTGTATTGTAACCATCTTGTCACGATTACCAAGATTTTCCATTAAGAAAGCGGCGTAATTTGCGCCAATTAACTATCATGGACCCTCTTACAATAATAAGGATTAAACACCGTGGACTACTCCGTTTCAGCAGATGCCTTAAAAGATAAAGTCATTCTTGTTACCGGCGCAGGTAATGGCATTGGCCGTCAAGCCGCACTTTCATATGCAAAGCACGGTGCAACGGTGATTTTATTGGGCAGAAACGTTCAAAACCTTGAATCCATTTACGATGAAATCGAAGCCGCTGGTTACCCGCAAGCTGCCATTATTCCTCTTGATTTAAAAGGGGCGACAAAACAGAACTACATCGACATGGCAGAGACAATCGAAGGCCAGTTTGGTCGCCTTGACGGCCTGTTGCACAACGCTGGCGTTCTAAGCACACTTTGTCCATTTGAACAAATCAAAGAAGATGACTTCGACGACATCATGCAAATTAACGTGAAAGCCGAAGTTCTGATGACTCAGGCGCTGCTACCTGTGATGCGTAAATCTGAAGCGGGTCGTATTATCTTTACCTCTTCTACTGTTGGTCACTCTGGTCGTGCTTTCTGGGGTCCATACGCGATCTCTAAGTTCGCAGTAGAAGGCATGATGCAAACGCTGGCTGATGAGCTAAGTGATACAACAATGCGTGTTAATGCCATCAACCCAGGTGCCACACGTACTCGCATGCGTGAAAAAGCATACCCGGGTGAAGATTCTAACAAACTAAAAACACCACAAGATCTGATGCCACTGTACCTGCATCTGATGGATCCGAGTGTGACTGACGTGAATGGCCAGTGTATCGACGCACAACCAAAGCGTAAGTGATTCTGTTCTCACTCCTTCGCATAACTGATTGAAAAGGCAGCCAACGCTGCCTTTTTTATTTTTCTCGCCACAAAAATCTTGCTACTTTTCACCACAGAAATATACTGTACATATATACAGGTATTTAGTTATGCAAGATATTATTCAGCACTTAAAAAGCCAACACCTTGTTTGGCAGGCAAATTTAACCAAAGCGGACTCACATCAGTTCCTCAACAGCTCTGCTTTTCCTGAGCTGGACGCTCTACTGGGCGGAGGTTTTCCACCTCACGGCGTGATCGAAATGGAGTCTGTGGGCAGTGTCGGTGAATTGCGTTTATTAGCGCCTTATTTGAAATCATCGCTAACTAAAGGCGTTACTGCGTTTATTCAACCGCCAGCGTTAATGAATCCACTCTTTCTGCACAGTATCGGCTTGGATATCAATCAAGTCTGGATCATCACACCGGAGCATCAGCGTGATGCACTCTGGGCTGCAGAGCAGTGCCTAAAAAGTAGTGTGTGTAGCAATGTATTATTGTGGCAAGACGAGCTTGAAATCCATCAAGTCAAACGTCTACAGGTCGCCAGTGAGCAGGGCTCTTGCCCTCTGTTTATGTTGAAGCCAGTAAGAGCAAACCGTCTATCCCTGCCTGTCTCACTCAGCCTCAAAGTACAAGGGAGTGAGCAAGGCGTCAGCGTTGAGGTATTAAAACGTAAAGGTGGCTGGAGCAAAGGTCAGGTCGAGATTAACTACCAGCATCATTACCCACAACTGGTCATGCCGCTTAAGACTCATACTCCATCGACAGTCGTGAATTTCCCGATGTTAAATCAAGGGTAATAACAACATGTCTTTATGGATCTACTTACACTTCCCTCGTCTGCAATTGGATACACTTTTTAGTGGCAACCAAGAACAGCCTGTGGTGATAGTCGAAAGCCAGCGTTGTCGCATCATTCAATACAACGATGTTGCTGAGCAGCAAGGCATCAAGCTAAATATGGGATTGGGCAGCGCTGCGTCTTTATGTCGAGACTTACAAGTCCACCCTCACCATCCCCAAACTGAACTGAAGAAATTGCAGGAGGTTGCCCAGTGGCTATATCTGATCACGTCTGATGTGGTTCTGATGCCAAATCAGGGGCTCCTGCTACGCGCAACACCCATGCTCAGCCTCTATGATGGGTTGCAAAACTACTGGCACAAAGTCTCAGCCCACCTCGCCACACTAAAACTGAGTGTGCAGTTTGGCTGTGGGTTTTCTCCATTATCAGCCAAACTCATGGCACTGTCTGGAAGTAACCAGTTGATTGAAGACAAAGCGTCTATTCAACAATCACTCTCCTCTTTGCCACTCACACTGACAGATTTATCCACTGTGACGGTGGATAAATTGCAGCGTGTTGGCGTAAGTACTTTACAAGACCTGCTTGAGTTACCGCTGCAGGATATCGCTCGCCGTTTTGATATTGATTTAGTGAACTACGTAGGTCGTCTGACTGGCCAATTTAAACACCCTGTCGATTTTTATCATCCAACAGAATCATTCAGAGTGTATTTGGAGTTGCTGTTTGAGCTAGAAAATGTTCAGTGGATTGAGAAGCCCTTGGCCAAACTGCTGAAGCAACTCGAAACCTTTCTAAAATTAAGAGACAAAGTTGCTTTTGAGCTTTGCTTAACGCTCCACCAGCGAGATAAACACACACAGTCGGTGCCGCTTACCTCAGCACAAGGCGATTACTTATGCCACCGCTGGCAACAACTCGCCAGTTTGAGCCTGGAGTCTCTGGCACTCAATGGCCCTGTGATTGGCCTGACTTTGCAGGTCAATCGCCAAGGCGAACCAATCAGCAGCGCTTGCGACCTCTTTGCGGGGCAGAAAGGCCAAATGCATCCGTTAGAGCTGCTCTCTTTGTTGCAAGCAAAAATGGGAAAACACTCCGTACTCAAGCCTGATATTGCCTACGACCCAAGGCCAGAAAAAGCCTGCCAATACCGTTCGGCCGATGAACCCGATGTCGCGCTTTCTTCGATTCCTCAGTTGCTGCGTCCGGCAATGCAGTTACCGAGACCAGTGCTTCTCCAAGAACAGGTTTCTCTGGTACACGGACCAGAACGAATTGTTTCAGGGTGGTGGGATGGCGATGAAATCATGCGTGATTACTACATTGCACACACCAAGCAAGGTCGCTGGTTATGGGTGTTCCGCGATCAATACAAACATTGGTTTCTTCATGGATTTTTTTGTTAAGTCGTTATGAATTACGCAGAGCTGTTTTGTCAGTCCAATTTCTCTTTTCTTACCGGAGCTTCTCATGCAGAAGAGCTGGTTCTGCAAGCCGCTTTTTACCGCTATCAAGCCATTGCGATCACCGATGAATGTTCCGTCGCAGGTGTTGTAAAAGCCTATTCCACGATCCAGCAACATAAGCTCGATATCAAACAAATCGTAGGGAGCATGTTTTGGCTCAATGATGAATGCCAAGTGGTCTTATTGTGTCCATGCCGTAAAGCTTATGCAGAATTGTGCCGTATCATCACCAACGCAAGACGGCGCAGTGAAAAAGGCAGCTATCAACTCTCTGAATGGGATTTGATGTCGATTCGTCACTGTTTTGTTTTATGGCTCCCAACCCACCAAAACAGCGATCATTACTGGGGACGCTGGTTAAACCAACATCATCCAAACCGCTTATGGGTTGCCATCCAGCGTCACCTTGGTGGCGATGATTCGGCATATACCAACCATTGTGAAAAGCTCGCCCATGAACTTCAGTTACCTATCACAGCGTGTGGTGGTGTACTCATGCACTCGGTCGAACGCCTGCCATTACAGCACGTACTTACGGCAGTGAAACACGGTTGCAGCGTCGATAAGCTGGGGTTTGAACGACTATCCAACGCAGAGCGTGCACTACGCCCACTAAGCAAAATAGCCCGAGTCTACAAACCAAAATGGCTTGCAGAAAGCCAGCACATCGCTAATTTGTGTGAATTTAAGCTGAGTGACCTGAAATACGAATACCCTGCCGAGTTAATCCCCGACGGTTACACACCCGATTCTTACCTACGTATGCTGGTTGAACGCGGCAAGAAAAGACGTTTTCCTGAAGGTGTTCCAGAAACCATCCAGCAAACGATCGAGAATGAGCTCGCATTAATCAAAGAGCTGAAATACCACTATTACTTTTTAACTATTCACGACATTGTGATGTTTGCAAAAAAGCAAGGCATTCTCTATCAGGGACGCGGCTCTGCGGCAAACTCTGTCGTGTGCTATTGCCTGGAAATCACCTCCGTGGATCCAAGGCAAATCGCGGTACTGTTCGAACGTTTTATCAGCAAAGAACGAGATGAGCCGCCAGATATTGATGTCGACTTTGAGCACGAGCGCCGGGAAGAAGTCATTCAATACATCTATAAGAAATATGGTCGTGAGCGAGCAGCTCTGGCTGCAACCGTGATCAGCTATCGCTTCAAAAGTGCAGTCAGAGAAGTCGGGAAAGCACTGGGGATTGAAGAAACCCAGCTCGACTTTTTCATTAAAAACGTGAATCGCCGCGATCGTAGCCAAGGCTGGCAAGCACAGATTGTCGAACTCGGATTGCATCCGGAATCGCTCAAGGGGCAACAATTTATTCAACTGGTGAACGAGATCATCGGCTTTCCTCGCCACTTGTCTCAACACGTCGGTGGCTTTGTGATTTCTTCCGGACCGTTATACGAGTTAGTTCCGGTGGAAAACGCGGCGATGGAAGATCGTACTATCATACAGTGGGATAAAGATGATTTAGAAAGCTTAAAACTGCTCAAGGTCGATGTGCTCGCATTAGGCATGCTGAATGCGATCAGAAAGTGCTTTCAGCTGGTCGAAAAGCACCACCAGCGATCACTGTCCATTGCTGAGATCACCCGACTTCAGGATGATCCCAATGTGTATCGCATGATCCAGAAAGCAGACACCGTCGGGGTATTTCAGATCGAATCCAGGGCACAAATGAGCATGCTCCCTCGCTTAAAGCCTGCCTGTTATTACGACTTGGTGATTCAAATAGCGATTGTACGTCCGGGTCCTATTCAGGGTGATATGGTTCACCCCTTCCTGAAAAGACGCAATGGTGAAGAACCCGTCAGCTACCCTTCAGAAGCCGTGAAAAGTGTCTTAGAGCGAACCATGGGTGTTCCTATTTTTCAGGAACAGGTCATCAAGCTCGCAATGGTTGCTGCGGGCTTTAGTGGCGGTGAAGCCGACCAACTACGCCGGGCGATGGCTGCCTGGAAAAAGAATGGCGATCTCGCAAAATTCAGACCTAAGCTTATCGATGGTATGCGTGAGCGAGGCTACGATTTAGCATTCGCGGAACGTATCTTCGAGCAAATTTGTGGTTTTGGCGAATACGGCTTCCCAGAAAGTCATTCGGCTTCATTTGCGGTGCTGGCGTATTGTTCGTCTTGGCTGAAATTCTATTACCCTGCTGAGTTCTATACAGCGCTATTGAACAGTCAACCTATGGGCTTTTACAGCCCTTCTCAATTGGTGCAGGATGCTCGCCGCCATGGCATCGAAGTCTTGCCAGTCTGCGTCAATCTTTCACACTATCAGCACCACCTGATCCAGCGCCCTAACGGTCGGTTAGCCATGCAGCTTGGCTTTCGTTTAGTCAAAGGGCTCAGTGAAGAGAACGCGAATCAACTCCTTAAGCGCCGCCCTCAAAACGGCTATCGCTCAATTCAGGAGGTAAAGCAGGTGTTGAGAAGTCGCCGTGATATCGAGCTGTTGGCATCCGCGAATGCGTTACAGATATTATCGGGCAATCGCTACAGTGCACGTTGGGCAGCCATGGACTCCCTATCGGACTTGCCTCTGTTTCAGGATGTACAAGAGCCTGTTGCTGGCTATAAAACCCAACCTTCTGAGTATGAAAACCTGATTGAAGATTATGCCAGTACCGGGCTTTCTCTTAATCGTCATCCGATTACTTTATTAGATCAAGCAGGTAAGCTGCCTCGCTTTACTCGCATGCAACAGTTAGTCGAGAAAGAACATAAATCACTGGTGACCGTTGTCGGGCTCGTCACCGGACGTCAGTCTCCCGGTACCGCTGCGGGTGTTACCTTTATCACTTTAGAAGACGATACCGGGAATATTAATGTCGTGGTTTGGAGTGCGACGGCCCGAGCCCAAAAGCAAGCTTATCTCACATCCAAAGTGATGATGGTAAAAGGAATTTTAGAGAGAGAGGGAGATGTGACACACGTGATCGCAGGCAAACTGATTGATTGCACTCATCACTTAGCGGCGTTACAAAGTAAATCACGAGACTTTCACTAGTGTTTAGAAAGCTTACCAACCGTAGTAAATAACAATAACAAAAAGGGATGAGAACCCAAGTCTCATCCCTTTAATAGGTCGGTAATAAAGTCAGTAAAAGAGATTAACCCTCTACCACTTTCATCAACAGTTGTCCGTCATACAACGCTTGTTTTACAAGTGCTGCACCCGGCATTGTCGCTTGTTTGTAGAAACGAGACTCTACCAGTTCCAGCTCCTGGTGATAAACCGGCAAACTTTGCTCTTCGATACAACGACGAATAGCTGGGTAAAGAATGTCTTTCGCTTGGTTGATGACGCCACCAATCAAGATCTTTTCTGGGTTAAACAGGTTAATCACAATCGCAATCGCAGAACCTAGGTAACGGCCTAGTTTTTCAATCACATCCACAGCAAGGGGATCACCATTAGCGGCTGCTTCACAGATGCTCTCGATACTCATCTCTTCTTGCTCAGCAAGGCTGGACGCCTCACCATCAGCAATCCGTCTGACGACTTCTTCGCGAATAGCCTGTGAGCTTGCTACCGTTTCCAAACATCCAATATTGCCACAGTGGCAGCGTTTACCATTTGGATCGATTTGGATATGACCTAATTCACCGATATTACCGTGACGGCCTAACAACACGCGACCATCGAGAATAATACCGGCACCTAGACCATGGTGAATCGAAATCAGAACTGAGTTTTCATTCTCTTTAGAGTGACCAAACAGTTTCTCCGCTAATGCCCAAGCTCGCGTGTCATTAGCAACAAAGACGGGTAAGCCGGTTGCCTTATATATTTCAGGCCCCAGAGCTAAATTTTCTACGTTGTAATGCGGCATTTGTAACACGATGCCTTGCTCTGAGTTAACGAGGCCAGGCAGCGTAATTGCGATACTGGTAACACGATCTAGCTGATCAGCATAGGTTTGAAAAAACTCATCAATTTCATAAAGCAGACGCTCAAGCACATCGTCTTGGTCCAGCTCATGAATTTCGATTTTAGTATCAATTAATACATCGCCGCCGAGCTCGTGGAGCGCGATTGTTAAATAACCACGGCCTAAACGCATCGACAGGAACTGCCAACCTTCATTATTAACCTGCAAACCGACAGCGGGACGACCACGACTGGTGGCCTCTTGAACGGTTGTTTCATGAATCAAGTGTGCTTCAATTAATTCTCGAGTGATTTTAGTAATACTTGCAGGTGCAAGCTCACTTTGCTTGGACAAATCAATTCGAGATATTGGACCCTTTAAGTCAATTAGTTTGTATACCCGACCAGCATTGATCTGTTTGATATGATCAATATGGCCCGGTTGAGCCATGTACATTGTGCACTCCAAAATTCTATAACACGGCAATTTTTTTACTTTGCGAACTAATTGTGAAGTGAATTAATAAATCCCCGTGACAAGCATCACGCAGAAACCTGTTTGTTTGTGTATTTAGTCAAATAACGGAAAATTTACACCTGTTAAATTGTGTAAAAAATAACTTAATTTTTTGACCAAATTAGTCATCCACTCCACGCGAGTGGCTATCACTAAAAACATCAAGCGAATCTATGCAGTTGGTTTTTTATAAAGATGGAGAACTTTTTGCTCGTGTTCATCTTAACCAAAGCATTCTGTGCATATACTTAAATACAATTCGAGTTACCTTGTCCCACACTAGCATTCTTCGGAGAATCTATGACATCCAAATTGAGAAGAACAAAAATCGTTACCACACTTGGGCCTTCAACTGATAAAGACAATGTACTTGAGGAGATCATCAAAGCTGGTGCTAACGTTGTGCGGCTGAACTTTTCACACGGTAGCAGCGAAGATCATATTCAACGTGCAAACAAAGTCCGTGCAATTGCCGCAAAACTAGGACGACAGGTTGCTATCTTAGGCGACTTGCAGGGTCCGAAAATCCGCGTATCTACATTCAAAGATGGCAAAGTGATGCTCAAAGTCGGTGACAAATTCACCTTAGATAGCGACTTGCCAAAAGGTGAAGGCAACCAAGAAACTGTCGGTTTAGACTACAAAGAATTGCCACAAGACGTCGCACCTAATGATGTCCTGTTACTCGACGATGGCCGTGTTCAGTTACAAGTCACCAGCGTAGAGGGTAATAAAGTACATACTCGCGTCACGGTTGGTGGTGCCCTGTCAAACAACAAAGGCATTAACAAAAAAGGCGGCGGATTATCCGCAGAAGCCTTAACGGAAAAAGATAAGGCAGACATTCTTACTGCCGCAGAAATCAAAGTCGATTATTTAGCGATTTCTTTCCCACGTAATGGCGAAGATATGCACTATGCACGCCGCTTAGCGCGAGATGCAGGCCTGGAAGCAAAATTGGTCGCCAAAGTAGAGCGCGCCGAAACGGTAGAGAGTAGTGAGTCAATTGACGATATCATCATGGCCTCTGATGTGGTCATGGTCGCTCGCGGAGACTTAGGGGTAGAGATCGGTGACCCAGAGCTTATTGGTGTTCAGAAGAAGCTCATTCGTCGTGCCCGCAGCTTAAACCGTATCGTCATCACGGCAACCCAGATGATGGAATCGATGATCACAAGCCCAATGCCTACCCGTGCTGAAGTCATGGATGTGGCAAATGCTGTTTTAGATGGTACCGATGCGGTCATGCTGTCAGGAGAAACCGCGGCAGGTGAATACCCGGTAGAAACCGTTAAATCGATGGCTGAAGTCTGTATGGGCGCAGAGAAAATGTCTGAAGCCAGTCTGTCGACCTATCGTCTTGAACGCTCCTTCGAAACCGCAGAAGAAACCATTGCGATGGCAACCATGTATTCTGCCAACCATATGGAAGGTATTAAGGCAATGATCTCCTTAACCGAGTCTGGCAGAACCGCTTTAATGATGTCTCGTCTGAGCTCAGGGTTGCCTATTTTTGCTTTATCAAGAAATGAATCGACACTGAATCGTGCTGCGTTATACCGAGGCGTCACACCAGTCTATTTTAACTCTAAAGGCGATGCAGGATTGCCAACCGCGCAGGATGCGATTAGCTGTTTAAAAGAACAAGGTTTTTTAAACGACGGAGATTTGGTCATCATTACTCAAGGTGACGTAATGGATGTCGTTGGTTCAACCAACTGCATGCGTATTATGCCTGCATAATATATCAGTACAAAAATCTAGGGCTCCAATCGGAGCCCTTTTTACTTTGATCTGAAGCGAATGAAAACACTACGCGCTTTCACGCCCATCTAAGTCGAGATCAATATTCAGTTGGTCATAAAGCTGAACGAAGTTATAGCCAGCCTGCAAACCTAACTGATAGTCATGTTCTAAATCTTCAGGGTCGCTTAACAAAGAAGAGGACCGAAGCACTTCTCTGGGTGCAATCTGTAGAATAAAAGTATCATCTGGTGGCGTAGAGAGAAACGCCTGTGTCAGCTCGAATGTTTGATAATGGATCATCAACATATCAGCCAAACCGGAGTCGAAGTTTTCCCCGATAAGATGACTCAATCGATACAAGTTATCCGCCCCAAACAGCCATCGCCCGCCATTCAAAAGCATTTCGCCAGCCAGCTTAGATTGATGGGCCGTGTTAATCTTCTGCTGAAAAAAGGATGCCCAGTCTGACTTCCACTGGCTCACTTTCTGTTGCCACGATTGCTGCACGGAGTTTATCGACTCTCGATACCACTGGACAGACTTATCCCCTACTTCACTTTGTACTCTTGCGTCGATTTCTGAGTAAGGCTCCGTTCGGATAACAATAATATTGCGCGCATTCTGTCTCCACGCTTCCTGCGCAGGGATTGAGGCGGAAACGCCACCATCGACAAACTTACGCCCGCCAACATCGACTGGCCCAAGGTATAATTTGGGAATCGCACACGTTGCCAACATGGTTTGGAACCAGGAATCGCCCAGCATAGGAAGGTACTGATCGGAAAGCGTCTCTACATCAGTCACGGCAGCAAAAGCCCCTCTAGTGCCCAGTGCTTTGCGCCCCATGTCGAGGTCCAGTTTGTAGGGGAAATCCTGAATTCTTTCCAGCGCCCACTCCAGCCCCAAATATTGCTGCTTACGAATGTAACGAAAAAGGTTAAAAAACTCAGGCGAGGTGGTCAATTCGGTAATAAACGCCTTACCCATCCCATGCTGACGGCATAGATAAGGGCAAAGGTTTAGTGCACCTGCTGAGGTACCATAGAATTCATCGAAGGGATCAAAGTTGGAAAGCAAAAATGCATCAAGCACTCCAGCGGTAAAAATTCCTCGCTGCCCTCCTCCTTGCGTGACAAGAGCAGTTTTGCCATGTCTGAAATGTTCGTAAACATTGATATCGAGTTCAGTATGGCTATCGGTGATTATACCGCTGTTACGTATCATCGGCTTAAGCCTTCTAATAAAGCTAAACTTAGATTAAGCCGAAGTAATCGCAATAATTCCGTATGACAAAAGAACTGCGAAAACAGCGGCAACGATGATTAGTGCGGATTTGAGATCGTGTTCCATAAACACCTCCTTGAACTGTAACAAATTAATAACACCAGCGTGAAACATGTTCAAGATTTGCTTAATTTGTTCGCGCAGTTTTGACTAAGCCATCACAATTAGCTTAGGCATAATAAGGAGATAGGGCATGAAGAATAACGTCGGCTATTTGATTGGAACTATTTTGATGGGCGTTGCTTTCAACGTTCAAGCGAATGTAATCGTCACACCATTTATTGGTTATACCGCTGGCGGCAAAGTGGAGGACACGAATGCCAATACCTACGACATTGATGCAGCGACCAGTTACGCGTTGGCAATCGAAACACCTTTTCTTCAGGGGCGAGTCGGTCTTTTTTATTCCTATCAACCGACAGAACTAAAATCACTGTCCAACTCAGCAGACATTCATTACCTGCAGTTTCAAAGTAGCCTCGCCTATCCCATTGCACAGGGTTGGCAGACATACGCCGGCTTGGGGTTAGGCGGCTCTTATACTGATGTGAACTGGGCGGATAAAAAAGTGGGTTTTTCTGCGAGTGCGTTTGCCGGTATTGAATATGAATACTCTCAAGCAATTGCTTTAACGGCGCAACTACGTTGGCTAGGCACAGTCGTCGACAATGACACTTCAGGTTCATGCACATTGCCGTCTGATGCCTCCAACTGCATCATCAAGTATGAAACCGATTGGATGAACCAATTTCAATCTAATGTCGGAATTAGTTTTCGCTTTTAACTGCAACACAATGACGAAACATCGTCTAGATGGTGTACAAAAGCTAGACGTACACCCTAAATAATCAAAATAGTCCTTATAACCATGTAATCGACCTCATTGCAGTCATTTATTTTGAGATCAAGCTTACACAACTCAAATAAACTCCAGAAAAACGAATATTAACCATATTATAACCAGACAAAATACTATTATTAACATTTAGAATCTGTTGCGCTTGTAATTATTAGAAGTTAGTCTGAATAGCGAAAACAGATAAATATTTCAGTTTTATCAAACACACATCATAAATTTAAGAGTTAAACTCTAAATTCTTTCATGTGAAGCAGAATAAAAAACGGCAAATCAATAACTACTTAGAATTTAGGCCATAAAAACTGATGGATAGCAGTTTCCCTAACTTTTAATAAATTGCCCTGCTTTACAGAAAGAGCTTCATTCCTTAGGGAGTTGTACAGGAGTCAAATATGAAGCGAGAACAATGGGGATCCCGCGCAGGGTTCATCTTAGCAGCAGTAGGTTCAGCGATCGGTCTGGGTAACATTTGGCGTTTCCCATACATGGCCTACGAAAACGGTGGCGGCGCATTTTTTATTCCTTACCTTTTTGCCATGATCACTGCAGGTATTCCATTCATGATCCTAGAGTTCAGTATGGGTCAAAAATACCGTGGCTCAGCACCAAAGACACTAGCAAAGATTCATTCAAAATTTGAGTGGCTTGGTTGGTTTCAGGTGGGTGTCGCAGCAGTCATCGCCGTTTACTATGTAGCCGTGATCGGCTGGTCTATTTCTTACTTTGGTCTGTCGTTCAGCCAAGGTTGGGGAGCAGATACAAACGCGTTTTTCTTCAGTGAATACCTAAAGTTAGGTGATAATTCACCAACGAATCTAGGCAGTATCCAATGGAAGATTGCGTTGTCTATGGTGATAGCTTGGGCCGTTACTTATGTTGCGATTGCAAGCGGCGTGAAGTCAGGAATCGAGCGTGCATCTAAAATCATGATGCCAATTCTTTTCTTGATGGTGCTGTTCCTTATCGGGCGCATGGTGTTCTTACCAGGAGCACTGAACGGCGTGAACTACATGTTCGAACCAGACTTCAGCAAAATTTGGGACGTTAAAGTATGGGCAGCCGCTTATGGTCAGATCTTCTTTACCCTAAGTATTGGTTTTGCCATCATGCTGGCCTACTCTAGCTACTTGCCAGAAAAATCAGACATCACAAACAATGCGTTCATGACGGTATTGATTAACTGTGGTTTCTCTATCCTATCCGGCATCATGATCTTCTCGGTATTGGGCTACATGGCTCAGGAGCAAGGTAAACCTTTAACAGAGGTGGTTTCTGCTGGTGTTGGTCTTGCGTTTGTAACGTTACCAGCGGCAATTAACTTATTGCCAGCACCTTACATTCTTGGTCCACTGTTCTTCTTTGCTCTAGTTGTAGCGGGCTTAAGCTCTCATATCTCAATCATGGAAGCAGTAACCTCAGCAATTATCGACAAATTAAACTGGAGTCGTAAGAAAGCCGCAAACGTGGTTATCGGTACTGGTTTCGTTGTATCCATGGCATTCGCAACCAATGGTGGTCTGCTATTGCTCGACCTGGTCGATCATTTTGCAAACAACGTCGGTATCATGGTCGGTGGCTTGGTAGAAATCGTATTGATGGCATGGCTACTAAACCGTGTATCAGAAGTTCGTGGCTACGTTAACGAGCGTTCGGACTTCTCAATCGGCCAATGGTTTGAAATCTGCTTGCGTTTCGTAACACCAATTATGCTGGCTGTAATCTTAGCGACCAAGCTTTATGCTCTATTTACCGACGGCTACGGTGGTTACGATTTGACATTGGGCTGGGCATTGATCGCAGCACTCTTTATCTTCGGGCTATTAATTAACGCAGTAAACCGCAAGGAGAAAACAAAATGACAATCAGTGCAATCATCATGATGGTTCTTGGTTTAGGTATTACTTGGGGTGGTGCCGCCGTTTGTATCAAACGAGCGATGAATAAACAATAACCGTAACGTTAACAATAAAAATGCCGGCTTACTTAGCCGGCATTTTTTATTGGACGTTAATCAAATTGGTATTAGAAGCTGTATTTCACGCCCACTGCACCACCAAGCTGTAAGTCTACACCTTTGTACAGGTCAAGCTCTGGATGTAGCTGTGCATACACATCCCAGCCCTGAGATAGGTCCCAATTGACACCTAGCGGTACGCGCACACCAAATTCATCGTCCCACTCGTACCAACCACCAACACCGACATACCAAGTCACTGGCACGTTTTGGTCGAACGTACCACGTTTAGCAATGTAGTCAAAAGCCATGCCGTCGTTACCGATAATCCCACGGTACGTATTATCTATCTCAACAACAACACTCAATTGCTGATCGACTGCCATACCAACAGCTAAATCAGATGTTCCATTAGCCGCCATTGCAGCGCCAGACGTCAGTCCTGCTGCCAGTATTATTAGTTTCTTCTTCATAACCATTATCAATTCTTAAAAAAACATCGTGCATAATTCAAACACGACTGGATTTTATAATGTCAATGAAGGGTAAGAAGGATGTAGGGATACGCTCAAAAAAGTAAAGATGAGTTTATTGTCACATGAATACGGCAAAGCACTTTAAGGAAGAAGTGTCGATATAGGAAGTTTGTACCACTATGAGGTGATTAACGTATGAGGTTAGAGCACGCAGACATTAAAAAGGAGGCCGAAGCCCCCTTTCACATAAGTGATGGATAACTGAGATTAGCCGTGGTTACGAATCCACTCATCCATTTCTGTTTTTAGGTTATCAGACTTAGTACCGAAGATAGCCTGAACACCACCAGCTACAACAACAACACCTGCTGCGCCTAGCTGTTTTAGTTTGTCTTGGTCGACAGCTGCAGTATCAGCCACTGCAACACGCAGACGAGTAATACATGCATCTAAACCTGTGATGTTCGCTTTGCCACCGAATGCTGCTACGAGTTCACCGCCCATGTCTGAGCCAGAAGTTGTTGCAGCTGCTTCAGCTTCATCTTCACGGCCCGGTGTTTTTAGGTCAAGAGCAGTGATTACTGCACGGAACACAACGTAGTAGATAACCGCGTAAACCAGACCTACACCAATCATCAGAACCATCTTCTGAGCATTACCAGACAACACTAAGAAGTCGATAAGACCGTGAGAGAAAGAAGTACCGTGAACAAAGCCTAGCGTGTTCGAAACAACGTATGCAGAACCAGCTAGTAGCGCGTGGATTCCGTATAGTAGCGGAGCAACGAATAGGAACGAGAACTCGATTGGCTCAGTAATACCAGTAAGGAATGATGTTAACGCAGCTGACGCCATGATACCCATTACCTTCGCGCGGTTTTCAGGCTTAGCACAATGAGCAATAGCAATAGCTGCCGCCGGTAGACCGAACATTTTGAACATGTAACCACCCGCTAGCTGACCGAAGCCATTACCAGCGGCACGTGATGCTTCATCAGCAACAAGGTAACAAGTCAACACGCCGTTTTGAGCTTGGCCTGCAGCGTTAATACATTTACCTGCTTCGAAGAAGAAAGGTACGTTCCATACATGGTGTAGACCGAATGGAATCAGTGAACGCTCAACAATACCGTAGATACCAAATGCTAGCTGTGGGTTTTGATCCGCAGCCCATTGAGAGAACGCACTGATACCGCTACCAATTGGTGGCCAGATTACAGAAAGGATAACACCAAGAATGATCGCACCAAAGCCAGTGATGATTGGCACTGCACGTTTACCCGCGAAGAAGCCAAGGTATTCAGGTAACTGAATCTTGAAGAAACGGTTGAATGCCCAGGCAGCCAAACCACCACTTAAGATACCGCCTAGTACACCAGTATCGATTTTTTCAACACCCATGACGCCAGCCATTACACCAAGCGTCGCTGTCATAATACCGTAACCAACGATTGCAGCCAGACCTGCTACACCATCGTTATTTGTGAAGCCTAGAGCAACACCGACAGCAAATAGCAAGGCCATTTGGCCAAATACAGAACCACCAGCTTGTTCCATTAGGTTAGAAACAATCTCTGGAATGAAACTCAGATGGGCAGCACCAACACCCAGAAGAATACCTGCAACCGGCAATACCGATACTGGAAGCATCAGTGATTTACCGACTTTTTGCAGGTTAGCAAAAAGGTTTTTGAACATGTTCAAGCTCCTGATAAGTATATAAGTATTATTTGGGTACTAACGGCCACCCCCCGTAGCCTAAATGTTAGCACCCAATTAAGATGTAACCACAAATTGAGTATATTTTATGGCTCAAAATATATTATTGATAACCCTCAAAGTTCGATGACAATAATCCTTTCAAGATCACGAAAACAACAAATTGATTGGCAAATTACTCTAAAAAATGCGACTCATACCGCCTATCAATGCCTTATTAGTAAATATAAATACGGCGAATATCACTAAAAGAATAAAGTAGACAAAATCGCAGCGTCAATTATGAGTTCAATAAACACCAGATCTATAAATTGACGAAAAAATCTATCAGAAGCATAGGCGATAAATAGCACTTAGGATGCTGAAATCGAGAATAAATTAAAAATGAAGGGATGATGAGTTTAGGCTTTTTAGAATATAAAAAAGCCCGCTGACTTATCGCGGGCTTTTACTAGAAAGAAATGTTACTTCTGAGCTTGCTGGGCGTGGACCTCATGCAAAGGTTCTCTGTCATACATGTAAAACTGTATCGCTGAGTACGCTGCATAAAGCCCTAGCGTTGCAAGAAAATATACAATCTTCTCTCTTTCACGAGATAAATATGATGACAAATCAAGTTGCGCAATCCCGCGACTGTTCTCTACTTGAAGCAGATACTTACCTAGCGACTTGTTTATCATTTTAAAACAAACCGCGCAGTATCCCAGGTAGATGCCGATATAGGTCAACAGCATAATCACTACCGTTGCCAATAAAACCGGCAGAGCCATATCATCGTTTAGTGATAAGCCCGTAACCTTATCGCTCAATAAACTGGACACGAGAAGTGCGAGAACAGACAAGACGACCTGAGTAAACATCTTAGCTATCATCAGGTCGACAACGAATGCGCCTGTTCTACGAAATTTGTCACCAATACTCATTATTTACCAAGTAGCGAGTTAATTTGAGCTTTGTAACCAGCAGCTTCAGCACCGTAAATAGCCTGAATACCAGTGTCGCCAACTTTCACTAGACCACGAGCACCGAGCTCTTGAGTCCAGTAATCGTTATCTTTAACGTCAGCACCACTTTTCACAGTGATACGTAGACGAGTGATACAAGCATCAACGTCAACGATGTTCTCAGCACCGCCAAGTGCTTCGATCATGTCTTTTGCTTTTTGGTTGTCACCAGCACCGCCTTTCGCTGCGTGGTAGTCTTTCTTAGATACAACCGCTACTGCGCTGCCTTTGCGACCCGGAGTTTTAATGTCGAACTTAACGATAAACCAACGGAAAACAAAGAAGTAAACGAACGCGTATGCGATACCCACTAGAGGAATGTAGTACCAGTGGTTTTCAACACCAGTTACACCAGGAAGGATACCGAATAGTGAGAAGTCAATGAAACCACCACTGAACGTCATACCTACTTTAACATTCAGCATATCCATCAGCATGAACGATACACCAGCCAATGGCACGTGGATCGCGTAGTAAAGCGCTGGAGATAGGAATAGGAATGTAAATTCGATTGGCTCTGTGATACCCGTTAGGAATGCAGTTAGAGCTACAGAGAACAGTAGACCACCTGCTGCTTTCTTGTTTTCGTCATCCGCTAGTGTGTACATCGCGTATGCTGCAGCTGGTAAACCAAACATCATGAACGGGAACTTACCAGTCATGAAGTTAGTAGAAGTAAACTGAGAGAAATCGCCAGACGCTAGAGATGCGAAGAAGACGTTTTGTGTACCTTTGATCACTTCACCAGCAACTTCTGCTGTCGCGCCGATTTCTGTCTGCCAAAGTGGCAAGTAGAATACGTGGTGCAGACCTACAGGAATTAGAGAACGCTCGATAACACCGAAGATGAAAGAAGCAATGTAGCCGTGGCCAGATGCTGTCATTTCACCTAGTGCCGCACCGATAGCGCCGAACGCAGCACCAAAGAATGGCCAGATGAAAGTCAGAACGATACCGTAGAACAGCGCTGCGAAAGCACTGATAATAGGAACAAAGCGAGCACCGCCGAAGAAACCTAGGTAATCAGGCAGTTTTGCATCGTGGTATTTGTTATGAAGAACAACAGTGATTGCACCAGCGATCAAACCACCAAACACACCCATACTTAGCGTATTAGCAATACCTAGCGTATCAGCCAAGACACCCGCGTATTCACTACCCATAAGGATAACAGTGTTTGCGTCAGCGTTGATCATGTTTGCAACGACTAGCGTTTTAGCGATAGCAACGTTCATAACCAAGTAAGAGATAAGAGCCGCTAGTGCTGCAGCACCTTTTTCTGCACGAGCGAAGCCAACAGCAATCGCTAGAGCAAACATTACTGGAAGGTTTGCAAATACAATACCGCCAGCAGCAGTCATAACTTGTAGGAAGCTGTTTAACAGACTTCCATCTTGAAGCACATCGATGTTGTATGCTTCGATCATTGTTGGGTTAGTAAAACTACCCCCGATACCCAACATGATACCCGCAGCTGGTAGCAAAGCGATGGGCAGCATAATGGATTGCGAAAGTTTACTAAAGAAACCTTTCATTAGTTTTGCTCCTGATAGAATTTTTAGAATAGTTAGAGGGCTAGCGGCACACCCCCGCAGCCTGAATGCTAGCCTCTATGGAATATATAACCGCGGACGCGATATATTTTCCGGCTCTAAATATATCTCGTAACTGGTACCGGTTTCTAGCGGATGCTTGAGATTAGTTTCAAAGTAATATGCAGATCACAGTCCAAAAGCCGCTAAGCAATGCATTACATCTAATGTAAGACGCTGATTTATTTAAATTTATTAATTAACAACATTAATTTTAAAGAGTAAATAAAATAGCCATCATTGTTACTTTTTATCACAAAATAAAGCCCGATTAATTTGACACCACAAAATCAACAAAATCAGTTAACTCATCAGGTTTATATATATAAGGCGGTAATTTGATATAAAAAAAAGGGGCAAAGGCCCCTTTTTTATCAAAATCTTTATATCTATCGTAAAAAAAGATTTCTGAAGTTTTCGGTAGTTTTTTGTGCAACCTCTGAAAGAGAAGCCCCTTTAAGCTGCGCGATGTAAGCTGCCACCTCGACAACATAGGCTGGCTGATTCTCTTTGCCTCGATGAGGAACGGGTGCTAAATACGGTGAGTCAGTTTCAATAAGTAGCTTGTCCAAAGGAAGTGTCTTCACCACTTCTTTGAGTTCCGTTGCTTGACGGAAAGTGACGATCCCTGAAATAGAGATGTAAAAGCCTAAATCTAACGCGGCTTCAGCAAAAGCGAGATCTTCCGTAAAGCAGTGAATCACTCCACCACACTTCTCTGCTCCACCGTTGCGCAGAATATCTAATGTATCTGCACGAGCGTTTCTCGTGTGGATAATCAGTGGCTTATTAAGTTCAACCGCAAGTTCAACATGCTGCTCAAAACGTTCTTTTTGTAACGCCGCCGTTTCTGGCTTGTAGTGATAATCGAGACCCGTTTCACCAATCGCCACCACCTTATTGTGTGAAGCGTGCTGATGAAGTGTATCCAGAGAAAATGCACTTTCTACATCCAGAGGGTGAACGCCACAAGAAGCGTAAACATTCTCGTGTGGCGTAATCATTTCCAACATGTTAGGAAACGAGTCTAAAGTCACCCCTACAGAGAGCAACTCTGTCACATTAGCCTGTTTGGCTTTGTTAATAACGTCTTCCACGCTAGTGTGGAGATCGTCGTAATTCAGTTTGTCCAAATGACAATGCGAATCTACGAACATAATGCCTCTCGTGATTCAATTAACCAATTCATAGATAATAGCTCAACGTTTAAGCCCGGAAATGCTTGCAGTTGAGCCTTGAGTTCCATCAACTTGTTCGCTGATGAATATAAACCGTTGTAGTTTGTTTGCTGAAGCTGGTGAGCTCCCGGTAAAAGATCGCTTTCGGAAACACCAAATTGAAGCTTTTGTGCATCTGTGAGCAAATACCAGGCCCAGTTTATGGCGTTGTCAGGATTCTTCGCCATGTAAGATGCGCATCGTGATAAGTCTGCAACAACAGATGTCATCGCTTCGATGAAGTCGTGTTCGAATGTCAAATACTCATCCAATTCACCACTACTTTTTGCCGCTAGCGTTTTTATTGGTGACCCCATATTAAGCTTCAACGCATAAGCAGGAAGATCGGATGCTCCGTTTTCTCTTAGCCACTGCATGGCTTGCTCGGTCGACGGTGGGGTAACGACCCAATGCTGACAGCGGCTACGTATCGTCGGAAGTAAGCGCTCTTGATTATGCGTGACAAGCAAGAACAAGCACTTCTCTCCTGGCTCTTCAAGCGTCTTTAACAACGCATTAGACGCCGACTCATTCATCATGTCCGCAGGTTCAATAACAAATAAACGATAACCGTTGAGTTGTGATGACTCATGCGCAAGGCGATTACAAGCACGGATCTGATCAACCGTTATTGCTTTGCCCTCTTTCTCTGGTTTAACCCAGTGCAAGTCTGGATGACTTTGTGATTGAACAAGCTGACAGCTATGGCAAAAGCCACAAGCTTCGCTACTGTAGTTCTGACACAGAAGCGCGTGACTAAAACGCTCAACGAGTTGTTCAACGGCCAAACCAGGCTCACTTTGTATCAACAAAGCGCCGGGAATTCGGTCTGAGTCTAAACCCGCTTTTAGATTATCCCAAATAGGATTGAGCCATGGAAAATCATTAAACATGAGTCATTTAAATCCTCGTTCGCGCTTATTGATGCGATAACCACTCATTCAACGCCTCTTGAATATCATGAGACACTTTCTCAATCGACTGCTCAGCATTGATCACGACCACAGATGGATCACTATTGGCAATATCCAAGTAACGTTCACGTGTGCGCTCAAAGAAGCTGATGTCCATCTTTTCGATACGGTCAAGCTCACCGCGACCACGAGCACGTTCCAGACCAATTCGAGGGTCGATATCCATATAAAGCGTCAGAGCCGGTTTAAAATCACCAAGAGTCGTGTCACGAAGGTTTTTCATAAGTGATGCATCGATCTGACGACCACCACCCTGATACGCCTGAGAAGACATATCATGACGGTCACCCACGACCCACTGCCCGTTAGCTAGAGCGGGCTTGATGACGTTCTCTACAAGCTGAACACGTGCAGCGTAAAGCAGCAGCAATTCAGTCATATCCTGAAGCTCTTCACCATCGTGTTCTTCTTTGACTAGCGCGCGCATCTTCTCTGCGAGCGGTGTGCCACCGGGTTCACGAGTATTGACAATATTTTCGATACCTGCAGATTTAAGAGTATCTAACACAGTTTGAATCGCAGTACTTTTACCCGCGCCTTCCAGGCCCTCTATGACAATAAAATTCGCTTTCATCATTTATTCTTTCTTAGTTCTCTTAAATAGGCTCTTACGGCACGATTATGCTCCGCAAGGGATTTGCTGAACACATGTCCGCCCTTTCCGCTTGCGACAAAGTATAAGTATGCGCTCTCTTCAGGGTTCAACGCCGCAACGATTGACGCTTCTCCCGCCATGGCAATTGGCGTTGGCGGCAACCCACTAATGACATACGTATTGTATGGAGTAGGCGTGCGCAGATCTTTTTTACGAATATTGCCGTCATACTCATCGCCCATTCCGTAAATCACTGTCGGATCCGTTTGCAAACGCATACGCTTGTTCAAACGGTTAACAAACACCGATGCAACACGCTCACGCTCTGAATCAATCGCGGTCTCTTTTTCGATAATTGAAGCCAAAATCAAAGCTTGGTATTTATCTTCAAGAGGCAGTTTTTCCTGACGAGACGCCCATTGAGCATCAAGTATGCTATTTAATTTCTGATGCGCACGCTTTAGTAGCTGGCTTTCTGTGGTACCAGCAGTGTAATGGTATGTTTCTGCCAGGAAGAGCCCTTCTAGCTTTTCACGTTCAATACCCAGCTTAGCCGCCATCTCCTTTTCAGAGAGTGCCGTCAAATCATGCTCTACGTAAGGTGCTTCTTTTAGCAAGACCAACCATTCAGAAAAGCGGCTGCCTTCTACAAAAGTAATCGCGAACTGATATTCTTTGCCTGTGTTGAGGTGTTCTAACGCTTGATAAAGCGACATGTTAGGCTCGAGTTGATACGTCCCTGCCCTAACTTGTAACAGTTCCGGATAAAGACGCGGAATAAAACGAGTATATTCAGAAGACTCGATAACTTCTGCTTTCACCAAATTACGTATTATTTGGTTAAAGCTTGTACCATTTTCTACCGTAAATAGCTGTGGTTGCTCAAGTAGAATTGGCTTATTTACGTATTGCTTCGCCTGTGAAACAACGTAAAAAACACCTGCTGCACCAATCAAAGCAATCAGTACAACAACAGCCAATAGTTTTTTAATCACGTAGTTAACTTCCCTTGCAGTCGTTGAGTCAGTTTTCCAATCGGAAATACGTTTTTCTTATTTTGTGTTGTAATGCTCGTTACAGGAGCCACACCTAATAATGAATTACACATCCAGACTTCGTCGGCATTGAGCACATCAGAAAGATAGAAGGCGTCTACCTTCACATTGATGCTATTCGCCGAACAAAATTCAAGCACCTTGCGACGCATGACACCGGCAACACCAGACAAACTTAAATCAGGCGTATAAACATTATTATCTTTAACCCAAAAAAGGTTGGCCATTGTAGTTTCAATGACATGATTTTGCACATTTAACGTTACTGCATCGGCAAACTCGGTCCCGTCAATTTCAGATTTCGCGAGCACCTGTTCTAAGCGGTTATTATGCTTGTGACCTGCAAGTAGCGGCTGAATACCTAAGCGAGTTTCACACACGCCAAGGCTTACACCATTTGATTGCCAGGCAGCGTAATGACTAGGGAAAGGGAAATTAGAAATGGTCACGGTTGGCCCTTCAATGCCATACGGGCTGTATCCGCGCCCACCCGTACCACGACTGATATGAATTTTCACACCCGCGTCATCATCTGACAAAGCCGCATTAGTGGCCCATTCAAAAACGACTTGCCAATCGGGGAAAGGAATGTGTAACGCTTTGAGACAGGCTTCCATCCTCGCAACATGCTCAGGCCAATATACCAACTGTCCCTTCTTAGTCAGGATTGTCGAGAAGCACCCATCACCATATTGAAAGGAACGATCGCTCAATGAGACATGTGTTTGTGGAATTCCATTTACCCAAAACATTCGGCTACCTTAAAATTTGTGGCTATCAAATAAAACAAAACGGCTCAATGCTAAGCATCGAGCCGTTAGAATACAAGTTCCACTTATCTAAATTGAGTTAGACAGTGTTACTCTGAAAACAAATGTTACTCAGCGAACTTTTTGAATACCAAAGAACCGTTTGTACCGCCGAAGCCAAACGAGTTACAGATTGCGTATTCCATACCTTCAACTTTGCGCGCTGTATGCGGCACAAGGTCGATATCCAGGCCTTCTTCAGGATCATCCAGGTTAATGGTTGGCGGAACAATTTGATCAACCAAAGACATCACCGTGATGATTGCTTCTACAGAGCCAGCAGCACCCAGTAGGTGACCTGTCATAGACTTCGTCGAAGAGACTAGAACTTGCTTAGCGCCTTCTTCACCAAGAGCGCGTTTCACACCCTTGATTTCAGCCACATCACCAGCCGGAGTCGAAGTACCATGTGCGTTTACGTAACCCACCTGTGTACCTTCGATTTTAGCATCGCGCATTGCAGCTTCCATCGCCAATGCACCACCTGAACCATCTTCACTTGGAGAGGTCATGTGGTAAGCATCGCCCGACATACCAAAGCCAACTAGCTCTGCGTAGATCTTAGCACCGCGAGCCTTAGCATGTTCGTACTCTTCAAGTACCATAATGCCAGCGCCGTCACCAAGTACGAAACCATCACGGCCTTTGTCCCATGGACGAGAAGCTTTTTGAGGTTCGTCGTTACGAGTAGATAGCGCTTTAGCAGCACCAAAGCCTGCCATACCTAACGGTGTTGACGCTTTTTCAGAACCACCAGCAACCATAGCATCAGCATCGCCATAAGCGATCATGCGAGCAGCATGGCCGATGTTATGCAGACCAGTAGTACATGCAGTAGAAATCGCGATGTTTGGACCACGAAGACCACGCATGATAGATAGGTTACCTGCAACCATGTTTACGATGGTCGAAGGAACAAAAAATGGGCTAACTTTGCGAGGGCCTTTGTCTACTAACGCAGTGTGACCTGATTCAATCAGTTCCAGACCACCAATACCTGAGCCGATGGCAACACCAACTCGAGCCGCATTTTCTTCGGTAATTTGTAAGCCAGAGTCATCAATTGCTTGCATACCTGCTGCGACGCCGTACTGGATAAACAAATCCATTTTACGAGCATCTTTCTTAGACATGTACTCTGTGCAATCGAAATCTTTCACAAGACCTGCAAAACGAGTTGAGAAGTTCGTAGCATCAAAGTGCTCGATATTC
>ERZ1673961.231-NODE-231-length-26394-cov-8.364668_pt1 | contig 26394 bp, 23 predicted proteins | sample MGYA00580189_ERZ1673961 | MGnify/ENA primary metagenome ERZ1673961 (study PRJEB41334, sample SAMN05608105) | rock metagenome | biome: terrestrial subsurface; feature: shale formation; material: shale | place: USA: Pennsylvania ... | reverse complement strand
ACTGAGTATTGTATGGGATAGCTTCCAATGCTTGAAGTGCTTCCTGTAACAGAGAGTGAGCTTTCTCTATCGCTCCCTCTAAACCCAGCAGGGAAGGGTAAGTGCTCTTATTGAGTTCTTGATCAGAACCCTGAGGCTTACCCAATGTTTCTGTGTCACTAATGATATCAAGAATATCGTCTTGAACCTGAAACGCCAAACCAATTGCTTTCGAATAGCGCTCTAAATGAGGTAAAACTGCGATACCCTTATCACCAGCGGCCAAAGCGCCTAATTTAACCGCACAGTCAATTAGGGCTCCGGTCTTTTTACGATGGATTTCTTCCATTTCTTCGAGAGAAATTTGACGATTCTCTGCACTTAAATCCAGTGCTTGTCCGACACACATGCCGTTGGAGCCAGACGAATGAGCCAGAGCTTTTATCATATTGATACGCTGGCTTTCAGCTTCTGGATTTAAAGGACCATCTGCCAAGATAGTAAAGGCGAGCGTTTGTAGAGCGTCACCAGTCAGTATTGCGGTCGCTTCATCGAACTTAATATGGCAAGTCGGTTGACCACGGCGTAACTCATCGTCATCCATCGCTGGCAGGTCATCATGAATAAGTGAGTAAGCGTGAATGCATTCAATTGCTGCAGCTGGTGTGTCCAGATCTTCAGGTTTACAACCGAACATTTGGCCTGTGATGTAAACAAGAAAAGGGCGAACGCGTTTCCCGCCTAGCAAAAGGCCATATTTCATTGCATCAATCAATGGAAGTTCTTGATAAGGAAGCTGTTCTAGCCACAAGTTTAATTGTTGATTGTTTCTTTGTTGGAAAGAAGTCAATGTCTGTTGCATCACATCGCTCACTACTAATAATTATTCTGAATCTGGATTGAAGTCACTCAGTGGTGCTTCATCATCTTCGCTGAGAAGAATACTTACGCGTTGTTCAGCGTCGCTTAGCTTTGTTTGGCCAGCACGAGCTAAGGCAATACCTCGTTCAAATTTACGTAAGGCATCATCTAGAGCAAGATCGCCATTTTCTAATTGATCAACCAAGCTATCAAGCTCTTCAATGGTTGCTTCGAAGGTCATGTTTTCTGGTTTCTTAACCGCCATCTCTTCTCTGCCTTAATTTAGCCTCTCATAAGATGCACGAAAGTTACCTTAGCCTAGTAACTTGGTCAAATTTAACCTTACATAATTGTCACAAAATTGGCTCTAAATGTGTCTAAGCGACGAAAGTGCCCATTTTACTAAAGATTACTGGTATCAATTTGTGATCTGCTAGCTAAGATTTTTCTAAAAGTTCTCCGCAAGTTGTCGATACAAGGAGTAATTCGTTAGCAATAGATAAAAAGAGCGAGAGGAGTGCTTTGTGGATTTAGCAACCCTAATAGGTTTGATAGGCGGTATTGCATTCGTTGTGATGGCGATGGTGCTCGGTGGCAGCATCGGTATGTTCGTCGATGTGACATCAATCCTTATCGTTGTTGGCGGCTCTACCTTTGTCGTGCTGATGAAGTTCACCATCGGGCAGTTCTTTGGGGCGGCAAAAATTGCGGGTAAAGCATTTCTTTTCAAGGCGGACGAGCCAGAAGACTTGATCGCGAAAATTGTAGAGATGGCAGATGCGGCACGTAAAGGTGGCTTTCTCGCATTAGAAGAGATGGAAATAAATAACAGCTTTATGCAAAAAGGCATCGACCTGTTGGTGGATGGTCACGATGCTGACGTTGTTCGTGCTGCTTTAAAAAAAGATATTGCGCTGACTGGTGAGCGACACACACAAGGTACTGGCGTATTTCGTGCATTTGGTGATGTCACGCCCGCGATGGGAATGATTGGTACATTAGTCGGTCTGGTTGCGATGCTGTCGAATATGGATGACCCTAAATCCATTGGACCCGCGATGGCCGTTGCGCTTTTGACCACGCTTTATGGCGCTATCTTATCCAACATGGTGTTTTTCCCGATCGCTGACAAACTTTCTTTACGACGAGATCAAGAAACGTTGAATCGTCGTCTTATTATGGATGGTGTTCTCGCCATACAGGACGGTCAGAACCCGCGAGTCATCGACAGTTACCTGAAGAACTATCTCAATGAAGGCAAGCGCGCCCTAGAAATCGGTGAGTAATCAGGAGCGTTGTGATGGATGATGAAGATAATAAATGTGATTGTCCGCCACCTGGGCTTCCTTTGTGGATGGGGACATTTGCTGACTTAATGTCACTATTGATGTGCTTCTTTGTACTGCTACTCTCGTTCTCAGAGATGGATGTGCTCAAATTTAAGCAGATTGCAGGCTCAATGAAGTTCGCCTTTGGTGTACAAAGCCAGCTCGAAGTAAAAGATATCCCGAAAGGAACCAGCATTATTGCTCAGGAGTTCAGACCGGGACGTCCAGAACCAACGCCGATCGACGTGATTATGCAGCAAACCATGGACATCACGCAGCAAACATTGGAATTCCATGAAGGTGAGTCGGATCGATCAGGTGGAAGTAAGCGTGACCAAGGTAAATTAACTGGTGGCCAGTCACCGGAGACATCGACAAGAGACAACCAGGCGGCAGAATCTGACGTGCAACAGCAGCAGTCGCAAATGATGTCTCAAGAGATGGAAACCTTGATGGAGAGCATCAAGAAAGCGCTAGAGCGAGAGATCGACCAGGGTGCTATCGAAGTCGAAAACTTAGGTCAACAGATCGTTATTCGTATGCGTGAAAAGGGCGCTTTCCCAGAAGGTTCCGCGTTCTTACAGCCTAAATTCCGTCCTTTGGTACGCCAGATTGCTGAACTGGTTAAAGACGTGCCTGGCATAGTGAGAATCTCTGGCCACACTGATAACCAGGTGTTGGATTCTGAGCTGTATCGCTCTAACTGGGATCTGTCCTCTCAACGTGCAGTCTCTGTCGCGCAGGAGATGGAGAAGGTGAGAGGGTTTTCTCATCAACGTTTACGAGTGCGAGGAATGGCTGACACTGAACCACTGGTTCCAAATGACTCCGATGACAATCGTGCCCTTAACCGTCGTGTGGAAATCAGTATTATGCAGGGTGAACCACTCTACAGCGATGAAGTGCCAGTTATTCAATAACTCGGCTTGGGTTTAAAGTCAGTAAAGAGATAAGAAAGCGAGCAGATTGCTCGCTTTTTTTGTCTTTCCAATCCGCTTGGGTGTATACCCAAATGGCTTCAAGATACAGGTTTCAGAGCGTTGTCACTGACTCAAGTTCAAGGAAAATAACGCAGTGGAATAGCGAGCTCTTTCCTAGTTATTTGACACAGAAATTGTGTCCGTGACACGCCCCCGAAGGGCGAGCTGACTAGGTCCACAGACTTTGTTAACGCCTTTTGATTTAGAACCACTAGATCTTCAAATCGTTGCCGCGCCTGAGAACCAAGTCAATCTCGCTGAACCTAGCATCTTGAGGCTGTTTGGGTATATAATCTTGCGCCTTTGAAGTGAGCTCAGACAATCTTTTGTGACCAAGACGTGGTTTTACTGCGTATGAAGTATCGAAGTTGAGTATCACTCTCTGTTGATTGCGAAACTAACCTGCGAACAAGACTATGAAATTTATTGTAAAGCCCCATCCAGAAATTTTTGTAAAAAGTGAATCTGTGCGTAAGCGCTTCACAAAGATTTTAGAGTGTAACATTCGTAATATCGTCAAGAGCCGTACGGAATCTGTCGCAGTATTTAACCGTCGCGATCACATTGAAGTGACCTCTGAGAGCAACGAATACTACGCGGAAGTGCTAGAAATTCTGACTCACACTCCGGGCATTCACCATGTGCTGGAAGTAAAGCAGTCTGAGTTTAAAGATCTGCACGATATCTTTGAGCAAGTGCTTGAGCTAAGCCGTCCTCTGATTGAAAACAAAACCTTCGTGGTTCGAGCTAAGCGTCGTGGTAAGCATGACTTTACCTCGATTGAGCTGGAACGTTACGTTGGTGGTGGTTTGAACCAAGCTGTCGAAAGCGCGAGCGTGAAACTGCGCAACCCAGACGTAACCGTGAAGGTTGAAGTGTCGGGTGACAAACTGAACCAGGTTCTTGCGCGTCATAAAGGTCTTGGTGGCTTCCCGCTAGGTACACAAGAAGATGTATTAAGCCTGATCTCGGGTGGTTTTGACTCAGGCGTATCAAGCTACCTGCACATTAAGCGTGGCTCAAAAGTACATTACTGCTTCTTTAACTTAGGTGGTCCTGCGCACGAAATCGGTGTTAAACAGGTTTCTCACTACCTATGGAATAAGTACGGTTCTTCAGCAAAAGTTCGCTTTATCTCGATTGATTTCGAACCTGTTGTGGCTGAGATTCTTGAGAAAGTAGATGATGGCCAGATGGGCGTTATTCTGAAGCGTATGTTCATGCGTGCCGCAGGTATGGTTGCTCAGAAATTCAAGATTGAAGCTCTGGTAACAGGTGAAGCATTGGGTCAGGTTTCTAGCCAAACGCTAACAAACCTTCGCCACATTGATAACGTGACAGACACTCTGATTCTGCGTCCTCTGATTAACTGGGACAAAGAAGACATCATCAACCTTGCGCGTGAAATTGGTACTGAAGACTTCGCGAAGACGATGCCTGAATACTGTGGTGTCATTTCTAAGAAGCCGACAGTTAAAGCAGTCAAAGCGAAGCTGGAAGCGGAAGAAGCGAATTTTGATTTCACCATTTTGGAAAATGTGGTGAAAGAAGCGCGTGTTATGGATATTCGTGATATCGCGAAAGAATCTGAAAAAGCGGCACCAGAAGTCGAACAGGTTCAGGCTGTTGAAGAACATGCGATTGTTCTTGATATCCGTAGCCCTGAAGAGGAAGACGATAACCCTCTCGAAATCGACGGTGTTGATATCAAACACATCCCGTTCTACAAGCTAGGTACGCAGTTTGGTGACTTGGACCAAGCTAAGACTTACCTGTTGTACTGTGACCGTGGTGTGATGAGCCGACTGCAAGCGCTTTACTTGCAAGAGCAGGGCTTTAACAACGTGAAGGTTTACCGCCCATAGTAAGGCGAAAACAAGAAGACTTTCTAAACGCAAACTGAGTGATCAGTTTGCGTTTTTTTATGTCTTTTATTCAGTCTTTGGAAAGGTTTCCGAGTTGTTAAATTGAAGTGACTCGCAATCTTTATGATGACTACTGATATAACGTTAATTAATCCGAACAGAGCGAAAAACGATGAGCTCTATTCCAAGGATGAAGTCGAGAGATTTTTATCTAGGTAGGAGAGATGCTAGGTTGTTCAGTATCTATCACAATGCTAGTTAGTGTAATGACGCTGTGGGGATAGTTGAAGTGTCACTAAGGCAGCCTTGCAAGGTTGAGTTGACCCGGCAGTGAATCAAACTGACATTATTTTATGGATTAGTTTGTTATTTTGTTAAACTTAGATAATTCAGATAAAAAAACACCGCCTAAACAGGCGGTGTAAGAAATTTGACAGACAGGTCAAAAATAAATACAGGAAGTATTGTTTTGTCCCAGGGATAGTAGACAAAACATTTTGGTAGAAATCTACCTAACTCGAAAAACGAGTTTGCAAACACAACATCGCAACAACGAAGCCAATTGATTTATAGAGAAATCAAGCCGTTCAGGCCCGTGTTGCGGGGTGAAATATAGAATTTATCTGGCTGTTCGGCAACGGAGATTTTATAATGTTTCAGATAAAAAAAACTAATCCTATTTGAGGTTCCTTATGTCTCGCAGATTGCCTCCTTTGAATTCTCTTCGAGTATTTGAAGCAGCAGCACGTCATCTTAGTTTTACTCGTGCGGCCGAAGAGCTTTTCGTCACCCAAGCTGCAGTGAGTCACCAGATCAAAGCGCTGGAAGAGTTTCTATCACTCAAGCTATTTCGCCGCAGAAACCGCTCTTTGCTACTCACGGAAGAAGGTCAAAGTTACTTTTTAGACATCAAGGATATTTTTACTTCTATTGCAGAAGCGACCGATAAAGTATTGGAACGTAGTGAAAAAGGTGCTTTGACGATCAGTTTGCCGCCAAGTTTTGCTATTCAGTGGCTCGTGCCACGGTTGGCCGACTTTAACGCTCAGGAGCCAGACATTGATGTCAGGATTAAAGCGGTAGACATGGATGAAGGCTCACTGACCGACGACGTCGATGTCGCTATCTATTACGGACGTGGTAACTGGCCTGGTTTACGTGCAGACAAGTTGTATCAAGAATTTTTGATTCCGCTTTGTTCGCCTTCATTACTATTGGGGACGAAGCCGTTAGAATCTCTCAATGACCTTAGATTACACACTTTGTTACATGATACTTCGCGTAAAGATTGGAAGCAGTTTACTCGCCACTACAACATCGAAGGCATCAATGTAAATCATGGCCCTATTTTTAGCCATTCAACAATGGTGTTACAGGCGGCTGTGCATGGACAAGGTGTTGCGCTAGGAAATAACGTGTTAGCTCAGCCAGAAATGGAAGCAGGACGACTTATCGCACCATTTGATGAGGTGTTGATATCGAAGAATGCGTTCTACGTGGTTTGTCATGAGCAGCAAGCGGATATGGGGCGTATCGCAACGTTCCGTGACTGGATGCTTGCAACAGCGAGAAAAGAACAAGAGGAAGTATTGGATGAGCCAGTGGATAGTTGAGGGGCCGGAAAGTGGACCGTTATTTATTTTTGCCCATGGCGCTGGGGCAGGGATGGAGCACGACTTCATGGCCGCAGTTGCTAAAGGATTAGTCGAACAGGGCATTCGTGTCGTCCGGTTTAATTTCCCTTACATGATGAAACGTGCCGAAGATGGCAAAAAGCGTCCGCCAGATCGTGCGCCAAAGCTGCTCGCAGCCTACGAAGAAGTGATCACTCACTTTACTGATAAACCGATTGTTATTGGCGGTAAATCTATGGGCGGGCGTATGTCGAGTTTGTTGGCTGAAAATACGCTGGTGGCGGGCATTGCCTGTTTAGGTTTTCCTTTTCACCCACCGGGCAAGCCAGAAAACTACAAAGGTGAACATCTGGCAACGCTTGAGAAACCAACACTGATTCTTCAAGGCGAGCGGGATACCTTTGGAAAGCGTGAAGAGTTTGAAAACTTCACGTTATCTGATCAGGTGTCAGTCACTTTTGTACCAGATGGTGACCACAGTTTTAAACCACGCAAGCGCTCGGGGTATACCGAAGAGGGCAATATTGCTTTAGCGGTTGAACACTTAGCGCGTTTTATTAACGAGGTGTACAGTGAAAAGTAAGTGGTTACTCTCCTTTACAGGTTTGTCTGGATTAGTTTCTGTTGCGCTAGGGGCATTCGCTGCCCACGGTTTAAAAGCGACACTTGCGCCGTATCTTCTTGATGTATTTCAAACGGGTGTGCTGTATCAGTTCATCCATACTTTAGCGATCGCATTTTGTGCCATTCTACTGTTGGTGAATTTAGAACAAAAAGCGCAAAAGTATTTTTTCATCGCTGCAATTTGCTTTATCATCGGCATCTTTTGTTTTAGCGGCAGTCTATACGCGCTGGCGCTGACAGGCATTAAATGGTTTGGACCGATTACTCCATTGGGAGGATTGATGTTCATGATCGGCTGGTGTTTGTTCTTTTTTGCTGCGTTTAATATCAAAGAGGTCTCCAAGTGAAACAACTAATGCTCTATTGCCGTTCAGGCTTTGAGAAAGAGTGTGCTGGTGAAATTCAGGACAAAGCGACACAGTTGGAAGTGTACGGCTTCCCTCGTGTGAAGAAAAACTCAGGTTATGTTGTCTTCGAGTGTTACCAGGATGGAGACGCAGACAAACTGGTAAAAGGTCTCGACTTTAGCTCGTTGATCTTTGCTCGCCAAATGTTTGCTGTTGCAGCCGAATGTGAATCTTTGCCAAGCGATGACCGCATCAGCCCAATTCTTGAGGCGTTGTCTGAAGTCGAAAGCTTCCCTCGTTGTGGTGATCTGCGTATTGAAACGCCGGACACCAATGAAGCGAAAGAGCTACTAAAATTCTGCCGTAAATTTACTGTGCCAATGCGTCAGGCTCTGCGTGGAAAAGGCCTGATGTGGGATAAAGACAACGCTAAGAAGCCAGTATTACATATTTGCTTTGTTGCACCGGGTCATTGTTACGTGGGGTACTCATTCCCAGGTAATAACTCACAATTCTTCATGGGGATTCCTCGTCTGAAGTTCCCGGCAGATGCACCAAGCCGTTCAACATTGAAGCTTGAAGAAGCCTTCCATGTATTTATTCCACGTGAAGAGTGGGATGAGCGTTTGGCTCCGGGTATGTGGGGTGTAGACTTAGGTGCGTGTCCGGGTGGCTGGACCTACCAACTGGTGAAGCGTTCGATGTTTGTGCACTGTGTTGATAATGGCATGATGGCAGACAGTCTGATGGAAACTGGCCAGATCAAACACCACATGGTGGATGGCTTTAAGTTTGAACCAGACCGCAAGAATGTCACTTGGATTGTGTGTGACATGGTTGAGAAACCTGCGCGCGTGGCACATCTTATGGGACAGTGGTTACTAAAAGGTTGGGCAAAAGAAGCCATCTTTAACCTCAAGCTGCCAATGAAAGGTCGTTATGACGAGGTTTTGCAAGATCTTGAAAACCTGAAAATGTTCCTGATTGAGAACAAGGTGAAGTTCAAGCTGCAAGCTAAGCACCTGTACCATGACCGTGAAGAGATCACCATTCACATCCAGTGCTTATCGAACATCTCGCCATACTAATTGAGCGAGTTGAACAGATATTAAAAAAGCTCCTATTTTCAGGAGCTTTTTTATTGGCTGGAACGATTTTATTCGGCTTTGTTTGGCCCGGTAAAGCGAATATCTTGCAGATTGAAGCCAAGCTCAATATCGCATTTTAGTGCTGCGACCTTCTTACATAGGCGGGCCGACTCGATATGCTCATCCAGTTTTTTTCGATACTTTGGTACTAATTCGTCACTGGCGTAAGCTGCTTCAATATCGTCGAATTGGGTCAGAATTTCTTTTGCGGCTTTAGGTCCGATACCCGGAACGCCCGGAACCTGACTAGAGCTGATTCCAGCCAGCCCCCAGTAATCAGCCAACTGACTTGGTTTAACCCCAAACTCTTTTTCAATGAATGGCTCATCTAGCCAACGGTGCTGGAAGTAATCACGGATTTGTAATGTCGGAGAAAGCAGTTGGCAGTAGCCTTTGTCGGTCGAAACAATGGTGACCTTTTCTCCATGCCCAGCGACTTTGGTTGCCAGTGTTGCTACTAAGTCATCGGCTTCATCGCCGTCAGACAACAATGAGTCAATACCTTGTTCCCACCAAGCTTGCTGAATCGCATCGAGGCCCTGCATTAACGGCTCCGGCATTGGCTTACGGTTTTGTTTGTAGTCCGGCAGTATCTCGGCACGCCAACCTCGGTCTTGCTCATGATGATCAAATACCGCAATGATATGGGTTGGCTGCGCCTCAGACAGGATCCGAGTCAGCGTTCTTTGGGTAGTGGTAATGGTTCTTGCTATGTCAGTGGGATCGGGTTGAGCGGAGTGCACTCGACGGATCAGATTTAGGGCATCAATAATAACAAGATGAATAGACATAATGACTTAGCAAAAAAAAGGGGCGTAATGCCCCTAGTGTAACGAATGCTAGCCTGACTATCGACCATCATTTTCAGGATGAGCGATTCGGTAGCAAGGTTCATAATCGGTACCACCAGGTAATTTCATCCGATGTTGATCGACGAAGTCTTGCAGTAATTTGTCGAGCTTCTTCATCAGTATGGGTTCGCCATGGATGGTGAACGGACCTTTAGCTTCGATTTCTTTAATGCCTTCCGCTTTCACGTTACCTGCAACAATGCCTGAAAACGCCTGACGTAAGTTTGCTGCGAGAACTTGAGGTTCCTGATCCATATGCAGATCCAATTGCTCCATTGCGTCATGATTTGGCTCAAATGGTAACTGGAAGTGCGGCTCGATTTTTAGTGACCAGTTGAAACTGTAGGCATCGCCTTTTTCTTTTCTATGTGTGCGAACATCATCCATGCCGCGCTTCATAATCCGGGCAACTTCTGACGGATTATCAATCACGATCTGGTAATGTTTACGACCTTCTTCTCCAAGCGTGTCACGAATAAATTCATCGATCGCAAGGAAGTAGTCCTCACTTTCCTTAGGACCAGTCAGTACGATTGGCATTGGTTGATCGGCATTTTCTGGGTGCATCATAATACCCAGAATGTAGAGCAGCTCCTCTGCGGTTCCAGGACCACCCGGAAATATCACAATGCCATGTGCCATACGGACAAAGGCTTCCAGACGTTTTTCAATGTCTGGCATGATCACCAATTCATTCACGATCGGATTTGGCGGTTCAGCCGCGATGATAGACGGCTCGGTCAGGCCTAAGTAGCGCTGGTCGGTATAACGCTGTTTAGCATGGCCGATGGCTGCCCCTTTCATTGGGCCTTCCATCGCACCGGGTCCACAACCGGTACAAATATTCAGTTCTCGTAGGCCTAACTCGTTACCCACTTCTCGGGTGTATTGATACTCTACTGCGTTGATAGAGTGTCCACCCCAGCAAACCACCAGATTAGGGGCGATTCCGGGCGTAAGTGCTCTGGCATTGCGTAAGATACCAAATACCAGGTTAGTAATATGAACAGGATTCGTCAGGTTTAAACGTTGGCTATCAGCCAGGTGCATATTCACATACACGATATCGCGTAAGACTGAAAACAGATGCTCCTGTATCCCCTTAATCATTTCACCATCGACAAAAGCGTGCTCTGGTGGATCGGTCAACTCTAATTTGATGCCACGTTCACGGCGAAGCACATCAACATCAAAGGATTGGTATCGGTCTAGCAGCTCTTTTGAGTTATCGGTATGGCTGCCTGAGTTCAAGACCGCTAATGTACAGTTTCGGTAAAGTTGGTAAAGATCACTCGATGCGGTCTTTTTTAAACGCTCAACTTCCAGTTGGGATAGCAAATCCATGCTACCTGCGGGGCTGATATGGGTAATCATAGCGCCTCCTTGTTGTGATTATATTTGAGGTAAAGTACTCCATCACCTTTGGTTTATACGTGTCGTTTGTGAGTGGTGATTGGAAGGCTGGATAATTGAAGCTTAGCAGACTGGAATGGAAGAAATGTGATAACTCGTTGAAAAATGGTGGATATAAGTAAACTTAAGGGATGAAATCTGTTTGTTTGCTTATATTTTGAACGATTCAGCTCCAGTTAAGTTGGTTTTTTCCAAGCTTTTTAGTTTCGCGTACCATTTTTCCGAGACGACCGAGTACCTGCTCCGGAGAGTCAGACTCTCGAAATGAAGTTGAAACTGCGGTTAGGGTGATCATGATGCTTTGCTCTCGGAATTTAAACGGCAGCTGGCCGATTTCACGCTGGATACTTTTCATTAATTCTAATGTGTACTCTTCCGACTGCTCCGGAATAAGCAAGATAAACTCTTCTCCGCCGAAGCGAGCAACCGTCTCTAATTCGGAGACTCGTTTACTGATGGTACGGGCAATGATTTTGAGTGCTTTGTCGCCGGCGGTATAGCCATAGCTATCGTTTACGGCTTTAAAGTTGTCGACATCAAACATGACCAGACGTAAGTTTCTTTGAGAACGTACCCAGCGTCGGTATTCCAGTTCGAGGCGATCGTTAAATGCCGTGCGGTTGTATACCTTGGTTAATGGATCAAGCAGCAGGCGCTGAGTTTGGTCATCCAAGCGGCGTCGGTAGTCTTGTGTGGTTTCAAAGACGGCTTCCAGCTGGTTTTTGCTGTAAGTCATTCGCTCTTGCAATGCTTGTTCACGAGCTTCCGTCATTTCCAAACGTTCCGATAGTGACGCCATTTTAGCCAGCAGTGGTGCCATCTCTTTCTTGAGCTCGGATAAATCCTGAGCTTGATTCAACGAGCGTTGACTGCGCTCAATCAAATTATTCATTTCCGAGTTTAGCTCGTGGCGGTGCTCAAAATAGGTTTGATGCTGATCGGCGTTTTGATGGATAGTTTTCAGGTTACTTGCAAGGGCTGTATTGAGTTGGTCGAGAAATTGACTGGAGGTTTCTCGTTCAAATTTAGTGGCTTCTACCACTAACTTTAAGGTTACCAGAGTTAGTTCCACTAAAGACTCTGCATTCACTCCCATCAGGAGCTTAGCGCGGATGTCGAGTAGTTTTTCGCCACACTCACCCTCAAAATCCAGTTCCGTAATGGTGTGCTGCAGATCGCTCGCAAGAGACTCAAGCTGAGACTTCTCTGGAGTATTCTCAAATTCAGTTAAATGCAAACGTGAGTTCGAAGCGATGATTTTTAGCGCACGTTCATAAATACTGAGCAGTTTGGTCGCTTGATCGACATTGGTCACAGAGTTCGCTTCAGAAAAGCTCATCAGATTACGCAGTTCGCGCTTTAGTTGGGCGGGTAAACCGGTCACTCGTTGCAGCGTTTCACCACTGCGTTTGATTTGTTCGTCGAGATGGTCGCTCTGTTTTTCCATGGCTCTGGATTGCTGTTTAAGCTTTCTCTCTAATATCGCCAAACGAGGGATTAACGCACTGATATCCGTTTTATGCTGTAGCTCTTGCTGAATTTCTGACAAGTAGCTGGATAGTTGCGCATCAGAACCGGGACATGCAGACGACAAAGACGCCAGAACGCGTTTAAGGATTTGCTGCTCACGTTTAAACTTCAGCGAACTATCGCGATGTGTCAGTTTAAGTTGATCAAGTTGACAACTTAACTGATGCAGCTGTGCCTGAATATCGGATTCCAAGATTCCCATGAAACGACTACGTTTAAATCCATGTGAGATGACGGTCACTTGATAATAACAAAAAACCTTATAGCGTCATCAGTTATTAATCCTAAGTGGCGCTTAATTATCCATTTTTTAATATTTTCTTGATGTCATCCTCATTCTTGTATGAAGAGTGAATCTTGATTAACCCTTGATTGATAGCGTGCTGACACGCCTTTCTTATGTCGCCGGTTGCAAAGCTTGCTGCTGGCGCGTTATCAATGGCTTTGAGGAATACCCAATGGCTTTGTTTATCTTGCAAACTGATTTCTCGCGCAATATGCGTTGCCAGTAGGAGTAAATCCAGCAGCTCTGCATCATTAATTGCCGTGTAGGCTCGTGGCAGGAACGGGTAGTCACTGATTCCCATGCGAATAGTACGATTAACATTATGCTGATTAGCAAAGTCATCCACCCAAGCCTGAAACTTATCAAACATCATTTCTGCTGACGCGTCTCTATCAGCGTTGGGTTCGATGTAAAGCAAGTTCGCATCTGAGAAGTGATACAAACGAGCGGGCTTTTTGATCTTTTCTGCCAGGAACTCACCAAACGCTCGCTCTAACTCCAGCCCTGCTTTGTAACCATTTTGAACGTACATACTGCGTAAGAAAGGCAGGTCGATCATCACAAAGCGCAGACGGTCATTGAGAGGCTCGTGGATTAACTCACCAAGCTGCCACTGTTCGAAGGTGTCACTCGATTTCTTCAAAGAGCGCGACAGTTTTACATTCAGCATGCGCAAGTTATTCAGGCGAGAGCGCGAGTGTGTGAACAGATCATTACGTAGTTTATCTATCTGACCTGACTGGCGCTGAATGATGACGCCACGGCGCATGATGAACAAAAACATCACTAAGACGGTAATAAATAGAGCGAAAGAGATTTTTTGGAATTTACGGTGTTCTCCTTCGACTTGAGCCAAGCGTTCGGTTAGTCCTACATAGTGAATAGTCTGCTCTGCGAACTCTTTTTGCTGACGGAATGCATCTTCGCTGATCTGGTTTAACTGCACCTGCTCCAGTTTTACTAAGTTGGTGTATTTTTTATACGCCTGTAGCGAAAGCTGGTATTCACCTGCCTGTTCATAACCGAGTCCAAGATAACGGTAAGACTGCTGCTTGATAAAGTTATTTCCTGTAGCCGTCGCGTCAATGAACATAAGCGCTTTTTGCGCGTTTTCAATTACGCTTTTACTGTCATTCTGATGATAAGCAAGGCCAGAGTGAAGTAGGGCAGCTTTGGCCTTAAGCGCTGGAATGTCGGCATACTCGAGCAGTTCAGTCGAGCTATCCAGATATTGCCCTGCCAGAGCGTAGTTATAGAGTTGAAGGTAAGTCGCGGCAAGGCTCAGACGAATATTGATCATACGGTTGATACTTTTACTCGTACTCTCGTGATCCAATACATTGAAGTAGTGGACCAGTGCCAAGTTAAATTTACCCTGATAAAAGTAAATGTCACCCATCTGCTCAAGCACATCCGCCAGGATAGGTGAGTTTGGGTAAGAGTCATAAAAGTCTGCAGCCTGAGATAAGTACTCGACTGCTTTATCGTATACGCGTCGCTCTTGGAATAGTCTTGCCAGTAATCGGTTCACTTTGGCCAGTCTGGCCCCACTATCACTTTCAATCGATTGCCAGTAACCGTATAAAAGCTCAGAAAGCGCAAGATTGTATTTTTTCTCGTTGAGGTAAAACTCGCCAACCGTAGTGTAGTAATCGATGAGTGCCAAGCTGGAGCGAGTTTGTTCCAGCATCTCTTTTGCTTCGGCATAATAACTTTCTGCTTTGACACTATCACCACGATAGGACGCTAAAAGCGCACGTTGCATGACCAAGCGATAACGAATGCTATCAGCTCGCTGTAAAACGGCATCTTCTTGATTAAGCGTATTCTCTATTTGGTCCAGAGCTTCTTCCGCAGCAGCGTAATTTTTATTTCCAGTCCAGATCATCTGGTTTCGGATCAGTTGCACATCCAGATACAGGTATGGAAGCTTGTATTTTTGTGCCAGAGTTTGCGCTTCATTGAGGCTTTTGATTGCTGCACTGACATCCCCCAAAGCGAAGTTTGCTTGGGCAATAATTTTATGTGCTTCGATGGTGCTGTTTGGGGTTCGGATGCTACGGTCGGTTTCTTCACGGGACATGGCAGAAGGACCATCACTTTCACTGCGTTCTATCAACTCTCGCTGCAAAAGGTAGTTGGTTGCTGCTTGTCTTGCTTGTGAGGGATCGATTTCCGCCAGTTGTTGGGCTTCATTAAGTAAAGTTGAAGATAAAATGGTCGCGTGAAGCGGCTGTGCCAGCAGTAAGCAGAAAAAGCCAATCAATTTGAATAGACGCGATCTGTCCCAAAACATCCTTTCGTTCCCTCGAACTGGTTTAGATTTTTTGATAATACCATGCTTAGGTATTAAAAACGTTCGGCAATCCAATAGATTGCCGAACTTGTTTTTACCACTGAATAATTACTGACGAGCCATGCGGTGGTTGTGCTCTGGCTTGGCGTTCTCGGTGGAGCGGTAAGGGTTGATATCCAAACCACCACGGCGAGTATAGCGAGCAAACACGGTCAGTTTGCTTGGGTGACAATATTTCATCAGGTCAGTGAAAATACGCTCGACACATTGCTCATGAAACTCATTGTGCTCACGGAAAGAAACGAGGTAGCGCAGCAGCTTCTCACGGTCTAGCTTCGCACCCTGATAGCGAATTTCAACGCTGCCCCAGTCTGGCTGGTTGGTGATCAGGCAGTTTGATTTCAGCAAGTGGCTATGTAGCGTCTCTTCGACTTGCTCTTCACCAGCAGCGCCTTCCAGCAAGGATGCATCAAAATCGTAGCTGTTGATTTCAATGTCTTGAACATCAATACATTCACCTTCCATCGTGACGATAGGCTGATTGGTGTAATGAGTAACCGGATTTACTTCAACGATGACTTGTTCACCAGCGCAAGCCGAAAGATCCTGTACTAAACGCTCGGTCACGTCTTGCCAACTTGCAAAACGGGTTTGGTTGTAACTGTTCAGGTACAGCTTAAATGACTTGGACTCAATTAAGTTAGCGCTGGTCGCAGGAATGTACACTTCTGCAACGGCCACTTGTGGCAGGCCTTTGCTATTGAGCCATGACAGTTCATACAAGGTCCAGATGTCATGACCCATAAACGGCAGCGCTTCACCTAATTCAAGATCATCGCGGTTAAGGCTACGCGGTACAGGTTGCAGCAAGCTCGCATCATATTGGTTCGCGTACTCGGTCTTTTTACCCAGAGTCAGCCCTGCAAGCTCTTTAGCGTTGGAATATTTGCTCATACTTTGTGGTCGTTTTCGATTAGAATGGCGAGAATTTTACTGAATCCGCTGATTAATTGCTATCTGGCAAATATTGCAGGCAGATAAACAAGGAATAGGAGACCTTCATGACCCAAACCGTTACTCAGGCGCTACAAGATTTTAGCCTACGCTATCAACAAGCTTGGCAAAATAAGCACAATGAATTGCCACGCAGTGAAGAGCTTGCTGATCTTGTATCTCCATGTGTTGAAGAGAAACGAGATGGGGCGGTCTTATGGAAAGCGTGTCTGCGTGAAGAGCAAGCTGATTTCACCAACGTTGAAAATGCGATTGAGCTGACACTGCATGATGACATTAAAACTTTTTATGGTTCGCAATACAGCGCAGACATGGAAGCGACTTGGAAGGGTAACGAACTAACATTGTTGCAGGTGTGGAGCGATGATGATTTTGATCGTCTGCAAGAAAATATTCTTGGTCATCTGGTGACACAGCGTCGTCTCAAGCTTAAACCAACCGTTTTTATTGCTGCAACAGACGCAGAGCTGGATGTTATTTCTATCTGTAACTTGACGGGCAATGTCATTCTTGAGCGTCTGGGTACTTCTCAGCGTGATGTTCTTGCCGATAATGTCAGTGAGTTCCTGACCAATTTAGAAGCTGCGGTGTAAACATGTACGTTGTTGAATTGCAGTTTGAGTGTTTTGATAACACTACCGTAAGCGCGGTTGATAAGGCGATTAATGGGGTAATGGACGCACTGCGTTATAACGGCCAGGTACTTGGTCGTGAGTTTCCTATTGTGATGGGCGATGGCGAGTTTTTTGTACGTGTGGTTTGCCCGGAGCAGGACAGCCTACACCCGCGTTACCATTCAGACTTTGTCAAAGTGTGTATGAATCGTTTGTCGGAAGCCTCTTTGCTCGCGCCGAAAATGCGCTTGCTTGGTCGTGATCTGAACTCTGAACAAGCAGCAGAAGAAGAGACACCAAGCTGGCAGGTGCTTTATACCACTTACGTACATACTTGTTCGCCACTGCGAAGCGGTGAAACCTTATTACCAATCCCTTTGTACCGTAATGATCCAACACTAAACGGTGACCATAAAGCGGTCATTAAGTGGCAAACGGAATGGCAGGCGTGTGATGAAATTCAAATGGCGGGCGGATGCCGTGCTGAGCATGCCGCGCTGCACGAGATATGTGATGCTGACAGTGTCCTGTTTCGCCGTGGTTGGGATTTACGTGGCCGTATTGAATACATCACTAAAATTCCGACGTACTACTACCAATACCGCGTTGGTGGCCAGTCACTTGAAAGTGAAAAAGCGCGTAAGTGTCCTAAGTGTGGTGGTGACTGGCTATTAGACGAGCCCTTGCATGACATCTTCTACTTTAAGTGCGATGACTGCAGAATTGTCTCGAATATCTCTTGGGACCATCTCAAGTAACGGTTTTTGTATCTCCTGCTGAATCGCAAAGAAAAAGGGCTGATGTTTTCACATCAGCCGTTTTTGCAATTGTCAGCAGAGATGTTTGCTAAGACGGGTGATATTACCAGCCTTTTACAACGCCGCCTTTGAATAGCTCTTTCGCTGCTTCGTAAACTTCTTCAGTTTGGTAAGCTTTCACGAAGTTTTGTACGTTCTCAGCGTTAACGTTCTCTTCACGTGCTACAACTAGGTTTACGTAAGGAGATTCTTTGTCTTCAACGAACACACCGTCACGCTCTGGAGATAGATCGATAGAGCTTGCGTATGTTGTGTTGATGATAGATAGCGTTACATCGTCTAGTGAACGTGGAAGTTGTGGCGCTTCGAGTTCGATGATTTCGATGTTTTTAGGGTTGCCAACGATGTCACGTACCGTTGCAAGCAGACCAACGCCGTCACGTAGTTCAATCAAACCTTGTTGTTGTAGAAGGATCAGTGCGCGACCTAGGTTAGTTGGGTCGTTTGGTACTGCGATACGCGCGCCATCTTGGATTTCATCAACAGATTTAACTTGCTTTGAGTAACCAGCGATTGGGTAAACGAATGTGTTACCTGCGATAGCCAGTTTGTAGCCACGGTCTTTAATCTGTTGATCAAGGTATGGCTTGTGTTGGAATGCGTTAGCGTCAACTGAACCGTCGTCTAGCGCTGCGTTTGGTGTAACGTAATCAGTAAATGTCACCAACTCAACGTCTAGGTTGTACTTTTCTTTTGCGATTTTAGCTGCAACTTCCGCAACCTGTGCTTCAGCGCCAGCAATAACACCCACTTTTACTTTGTTCACATCAACTTCTTTATCACCACAACCAGTAAGTGCTAGAGCAGAAGCGGCTGTTACGACAGTCAAAAGACCTTTAAGGCTAAATTTCATCGGTATCTCCTTATAATTTATGTAATTTGATGCTTATCTGTGATCCACGCGGCGTACCACTGCGTCGCCGATAGACTGAATAATTTGTACTAGAACAATGAGCATGACGACGGTAACTGCCATGATTGTCACATCGTAACGGTGGAAACCGTAACGGATTGCAACGTCGCCCAGACCACCGCCACCAACGGTACCTGCCATTGCAGAGTAGCTGACCAAGGTTACGAGTGTAATTGTCACTGAGTTAACAATAGTCGGCATTGCTTCAGGTAGCAGAACTTTTGTAATGATTTGTACAGGTGTTGCGCCCATAGATTGTGCCGCTTCAACTAAGCCAGTTGGTACCTCAAGTAGGGCACCTTCGATAAGGCGCGCAACAAACGGAATGGCACCAATGGTGAGCGGTACGATTGCTGCGGTTGTACCAATAAAGGTGCCGACCAGCATTTTAGTCACTGGGATAATTGCAACCATCAGTACAAGGAATGGTACAGAACGGCCCACGTTAACAATCGCGCCTAGAATGCTATTAAGCTTAGTATTCTCTAGCAGACCACCTTTTTTAGTGATGTGCAAAATAACGCCTAAAGGAATACCAATAGCAAAGCCGACAATACCCGCAACTGCAACCATGTATACCGTTTCCCAGGTTGCCCCAAGAAGTAGATTGCTATTTAGACTCAGCCATTCAGAAGCCGTATTAAAGGACATAACCAAGTACCTCTACTTTCACGTTGTGCTCACGCAGGTATTCGATTGCTGCGTTGTCATCTTGTTCATTACCAAACAGTTCAGCGACCATCATGCCGAATTTCACGCCACCGGCGTAATCAAGATCTGAACTTAGGATACTCACATCAATATTGTATTTGCGTGAAATCTGAGACATCAATGGAGCGTCAACCGTTGCGCCAGTGAACTCCATACGGACCAGCGGGTAGCTGCCCTCAACACGGCTTGATTGAAGTCGAGCTTGGTAATCTTCAGGAATAGACAGATCCAGAGTCGAGCGAATGAACTCGTGCGCCAGTTCTGTTTTCGGGTGAGCAAAAATTTCACCCACGGTGCCTTTCTCAACCAGTTCACCACCACCGATGATCGCCACTTCGTGACAGATGCTTTTAACCACTTCCATTTCATGAGTGATCAGCAAAATAGTGATGTTGAGTTTACGGTTGATCTTCTTTAATAACTCAAGGATTGATTGAGTCGTTGCCGGATCCAATGCGCTGGTGGCTTCGTCACAAAGTAGAACGCTTGGATCAGAGGCTAATGCACGAGCAATGGCTACACGCTGCTTTTGGCCGCCACTTAAGTTCGCTGGGTAGCTTTCATGTTTGTCTTCTAATCCTACTAGTTTCAGTAGTTCAGTGACTTTCGCATTGATATGCGATTTATCTTTACCTGCGAGTTCAAGAGGTAGTGCAACGTTGTCGAAAACGGTACGAGACGACAGCAGGTTAAAGTGCTGGAAAATCATGCCGATGTTACGACGTGTTTCTACTAGTTGTGTTTTGCTTAGTTTGGTCAGGTCAACGCCATCTACGATGATGGAGCCAGAGGTCGGAGCCTCTAACATGTTCACACAGCGAATCAGAGTACTTTTACCAGCACCTGACGAGCCGATCACCCCAAAGATGGTGCCCTTGGCGATATGTAGGTTAATGTCTTTCAGAGCCAGAATTTCTTTGCTGCCCTGGTAGAACACTTTATTGACGTTTTCTATTTCTATCATGTTTCAACCTGCATAGAGATATGGGGAACTTCGTTGTCAAAAACGGCTTTTGACAGAACTTAATTTTGAGCTCTATCTCAATTTTCAGTTGATGCTATGGGTTAAGAAGATTTAAGTCAATAGATATTTTTACGTCTAGACGTCTAAATGTGCAAACGTTCTGATATCGGAACTTGGTTCTGTCAGAGGTGTATTTTCGAACATAAGATGAAAGCCCCCGAGATTCAACGATTCTTGAGACGTAGCGTGCTGATTTGTCTCAATGTCAATCTAAATAGATAGTGTTGAAGCTTATAAGGTATGTAATAATCTGCTTAAACCGAGCTAATAGAGAAATACGTTTTGGCAAAACCTGCTGTTTTTATCGACCGTGATGGCGTGATTAACGTCGATCATGGTTACGTTCATGACGAACATGATTTTGAGTACATTGACGGTGTGTTTGAAGCGACGAAAGCGCTGAAAGACCAAGGTTACATGTTGGTTCTTGTGACGAATCAATCTGGTATCGCACGCGGTAAATTCAGTGAAGACCGATTTTTATCTCTGACTCAATGGATGGATTGGAACTTTGTTGATCACGGCGTTGAGTTTGACGGCTTCTATTACTGCCCGCATCACCCTAAAGAGGGGATTGGCGAATACAAGCAAGATTGCGACTGCCGTAAGCCAAAGCCGGGTATGTTCATTTCTGCACGTGACTTCCTGAAGATCGACATGGAAAAATCGGTCATGATTGGCGATAAAGCGGAAGACATGATGGCAGCAGAAGCGGCTGGCGTAGGGACCAAGATTCTTGTACGTACCGGCAAACCAATTACTGAGCAGGGTGAAGCGCTAGCGACTGTAGTATTGGATAGCATTGCTGACGTTCCTGCATATTTAAACAAATAACATCATCGCTATATTTTTAAAGGGAAGCACTGGCTTCCCTTTTCTCTATTTGTTGTTAAAGTTCATTTACCTAAGTTTCTACCCACTTTAGTTTGATCACCTATGAACAAAAAACTCACCATTCTTGATATCGCAAAACTGGCTGGCGTTGGTAAGTCGACGGTAAGTCGTGTGCTCACGAACGATCCCAAGGTAAAGCCAGAAACGCGTGAGAAGGTTGAAAAAATCATTCGTGATTCAGGTTATGTTCCTTCCAAATCCGCTCAGTCGATGCGTGGAGGAAGTCAAAAGGTGGTGGGCGTGATCATTTCTCGTTTAGATTCACCATCAGAAAACCAAGCCGTAGGCACCATGCTTCGTGAGTTATATTCTGCTGGTTATGATGTGGTGATCATGGAAAGCCAGTTTGATCGCCAAAAAACCATTGAGCATCTTGAGGTTCTTAGACGTCGCAATGTAGATGGCGTGATTGTATTTGGTTTTACAGGTTGCGATGAGAAGGCCCTCGCTGAGTGGGGCAGTCGTATTGTGGTGATTGCCATGGATACGAATGAGGTTTCCTCTATTAATTATGATAACCAAGGCATTATCGATATGGCGCTTTCTCACTTAGAGCAGCAATCGCTTTCTCGTATTGCCTATATCGGTGTGGATTCTGATGACAGAACCACGGGGTTTGCCCGTTTGAATGCTTACCAGTTGTGGTGCCAGAGCAGAAATATCCAGCCTTGCTTTAAGACCGGAGCACTTAGCCATGAGAGTGCTTATCAGTTGGTCGATCACGTATTACAACAAGACACCCAAGCCATAGTTTGTGCCAGTGATACGCTTGCGCTTGGGGTTATTAAACGTCTACAAGAGTTAGGGCGCGAAGATGTTGTCGTCACTGGCGTGGGCGGCAATGAACTCCTTTCTTTTCTTTTCCCGAATATCTTCAGTGTCGATCCTGGTTATACACATGCAGGCAAAAAAGCCGCTAACATGCTGATTAATCAGTTGAGCGGCAATGACTCTTTACTCCACTTCACCCAGAAACCTGTCAGCCACCACGGTTAGATATATATGCCATAGTCGCATAATGAGTGTTCTGCTCTAGACTTAGTTTGTGATCCTTTTCAATTAATGGGACTGTTCCCATTTTGTTTTTTATCTTCAGGTGGCAATATAAAACCACTTTGTGGGAATGTTCCCACCAATAATAAATACAAAGAAAAGTTAAACATATCCAATACAGGGTGGGCAAAGTTATGAGTAAGATTGCGCGTCAAGATGTACAGCGTCTTATTGAGCTGGTCGGTGGGCCAGACAATATTGCAAGTGTGAGTCACTGCTTAACTCGTTTACGTTTTGTACTTAATAATACTGAGCAAGCTGACATCAAGCAGTTAGAAGCTCTGTCTATAGTAAAAGGCTGTTTTACCAACGCAGGTCAATTCCAGGTCGTTATCGGTACTGAAGTCGATGAAGTGTACAAGGTACTGATCGAGATGACGGGTAAAAGCGAAGCCAGCAAAGATGAATCAAAAAATGCTGCGCGTCAGAACATGAACATTGTTGAGCGTGGTATCTCTCACCTTGCTGAAATCTTCGTGCCTCTGCTACCGGCGATTATCACTGGTGGTCTGATTCTTGGCTTCCGTAATGTGATTGGCGACATCAAGATGTTTGATGGCCAAACGCTGACCGAAATCAGTCAGTTCTGGGCGACGGTCCATTCATTCCTATGGCTGATTGGTGAAGCGATCTTCTTCTTCCTGCCTGTTGGCGTCTGTTGGTCAACAGTGAGAAAGCTCGGTGGTACGCCGATTCTGGGGATCACGCTCGGTGTGACTCTGGTCTCTCCGCAGTTAATGAACGCCTATTTGATTGGTAAACAAGTACCGGAGGTGTGGGATTTCGGTTGGTTTGTGATTGAAAAAGTGGGTTATCAGGCACAGGTTATTCCTGCCATGCTCGCGGGTATCGCACTGGCGTATATCGAAAAATACCTTAAACGTATCACTCCGTCTTACTTGTATCTGGTTGTGGTGCCATTTGTTTCCATCATTATTTCGGTGATTCTTGCACACTCTATCATCGGTCCATTTGGCCGCATGTTAGGTAACGGTGTGGCATTCGCTGCTAAGGCTGCCATGACGGGAGACTTTGCCATCATCGGCTCGACAGTCTTCGGTTTCTTGTACGCGCCATTGGTTATTACAGGTATTCACCACACCACCAACGCGGTTGATTTACAGCTGATGCAAGAGCTTGGCGGTACCCCAATCTGGCCTTTGATTGCACTTTCAAACATTGCTCAGGCATCAGCAGTGGTTGGCATCATTATCATCAGTAAAAAACAAGATGAGCGTGAAATCTCCGTTCCGGCGGCAATCTCCGCTTATCTGGGTGTGACTGAGCCTGCAATGTACGGCATCAACCTGAAATACAAATTCCCAATGCTAAGCGCAATGATTGGTAGTGCTTGTGCGGCGGCAGTTTGTGGTAGCGCTGGCGTAATGGCGAACGGTATCGGTGTGGGTGGTTTGCCGGGCATCTTATCGATTCAGCCGCAGTTCTGGGGTGTGTTCGCATTAGCAATGTTGGTGGCGATAGTGGTCCCAGCTGGCTTGACGCTGATTCTTTATAAGCGCGCAAAAGCGAAAGGTGAACTTGAAACGGCAAACGCATAACAAACTTAAATCAGCGATGGCAATGGATAGTGTCATGCCATCGCTTGTTTCCCAATTTAAAAAAGCCATTCCTGACTACATCATTTTGAGCTCAGGAGTGCTTGATCTTTAACCATGAATGTCATGGTGACTTTTTAATTTAATGGTAAGTGGGTGTTAGAAATGGCAATGACCAAGCAAGATAGCAGCTGGTGGAAAACCGCAACAATCTACCAAATTTACCCGAAGAGTTTTTGCGATAGTGACAGCAAAGGCACGGGTGATATCAAAGGGATCATTTCTAAACTGGATTATTTAAAGCACCTTGGTGTGGATGCGATTTGGCTAACGCCTGTGTATGCATCGCCAATGATTGACAACGGCTACGATATATCTGATTACTACTCGATCAATCCTGACTTCGGCACAATGGCTGACTTTGATGAGTTATTGGTGGAGGCGCACCAGCTGGGTATCCGAATTATCATGGATATCGTCGTCAATCATACCTCGACTGAGCACAAATGGTTCCAGTCTGCGCTGGGTGATAAAAATAGCCCATATCGCGATTATTACATCTGGAAAGATCCGGTAGAGGGGGCAGAGCCCAACAATTGGCAATCCAAGTTTGGTGGAAACGCATGGGAACTGGATGAAGCAACCGGTCAGTACTACTTGCACCTGTTTGCCAAGGAGCAAGCGGATTTAAACTGGGAAAACCCAGTAGTGCGTGAAGAAGTCAAAGACGTGATCAGCTTTTGGGCAGAGAAGGGCGTGGATGGTTTCCGTCTTGATGTCATTAACCTGATATCTAAACAGCAAGACTTCCCTAATGATGAGCGTGGCGATGGACGTCGTTTTTATACCGATGGTCCACGAGTGCATGAATATTTGCAGGAAATCAGCCAGGCGGTATTTCAAAAGTACGGCAGTGTAACGGTTGGAGAAATGTCTTCGACAACCCTTGAGCACTGTCAGCAATACTCCTCTTTAGACGGTAAAGAGCTTTCTATGGTGTTCAATTTCCATCATTTGAAAGTAGATTACCCTAACGGTGAAAAGTGGACCAAAGCACCGTTTGACTTTCTTCAGCTCAAACAAATCTTTAATCACTGGCAGACAGGGTTAAACGGTAAAGGCTGGGGAGCGCTGTTCTGGTGTAACCATGATCAGCCACGGGTGGTCAGCCGACTTGGTGATGATCAGCACTACCGTGTTGAATCGGCGAAGATGCTGGCTGCGTCTGTTCACATGATGCAGGGCACGCCTTATGTTTATCAGGGTGAAGAGATTGGCATGACCAATCCGGGTTATACCGAGATCAGTCAATATCGCGATGTTGAAAGTACCAACATGTACGACATCATGGTCAATCGTGATGGTGTTTCACACCAAGAAATGATGGCTATTCTGGCTCAGAAGTCTCGTGATAACTCGCGAACGCCTATGCAATGGAATGGCCAACCGCATGCTGGTTTCACCAAAGGAACGCCTTGGCTCGAGGTCGCGCAGAATTATCCGCAAATCAATGCCGAGTCTGCTGTAGCAGATTTAAACTCCGTATTTTATTTCTACAAGCGTTTGATTGAACTGCGCAAACAGGTCCCGGTCATCACGGACGGCAGCTATGAAGATTTGCTGCCAGAGCATTTGCGTATTTTTGCTTACGCTCGCCAGAATGAATCCCAGACGTTGTTGTGTATCAATAATTACTATGGGGAAGAGGTGGAATGTGTATTGCCAGAGCGTTTTGAGATGGCGAAAGCGAAGTGTTTGTTGTCCAATTACCATAATTCGGTAAGTTCGGTTGCCTCTCGACATCAGACACTGCGTCCGTATGAAACACGAATTTTATTGATTGAAGAGTAACTTAAATTTTCCTGAGATTGTCTCCCCCACTAAAGGCTTTGGAATGCTCCCCAAAGCCTTTTTTCGTAGAGGTTACTGAGAGCCGTAGGTAACAGAGTATCGATGTGGTTTGTGGTTCATGGCGAGTACCAGATTGAGCGCAAACGCTCCTAAGGCTGACAAAGCGATTACCCAAGGTGAGACGAAGAACATCGACGCCAATACAATACACACATCAATCGTCATCTGGCTCTTGCCGACAGAAATGCCAAATTTATCCTGGATAAACAAACACAAAACATTAAAGCCGCCCAGGCTAGAGCGGTGACGAAACAAGATTAGCATGCCTAATCCCATCAGTAGCCCGCCCGCGACAGCACAATAGATTTCATTGACTGACTCTAATGAAATCAGTAAATAAAGATGATCGGCAAAAATTGAAACTAAAGCACCAGAAATAACACTATTGATGGCAAAGTGATGTCCAAAGCGTTTCCAAGCTAACAGATAAAAAGGGCAGTTAGTTAAAAAGTACAGCACACCAAAGGTAAAAGGTGTAAATTGGCTAATAAGCAAAGCCAACCCGGTGGTTCCTCCAGTAAGGAGTTGCGCGGATTGGAGAAAGAAAACGCCTTGAGCAACCAAAAAGGTACCTGTGAGAATTGCTATCCAGTCTTCTTTTAACGAGTGTTTTTCCATCAATTTGCAGTCATAGGTGAGAAATAAGGCTGGCATCATAGTAAAAAGATGATCTTTTCGGTAGCTAGAGGCTAAAATTTACGGTAAACCTATGTAATTGCTGTTTTACAGGGTGTAAAGCACAAA
>ERZ1673961.230-NODE-230-length-26497-cov-8.051282_pt1 | contig 26497 bp, 26 predicted proteins | sample MGYA00580189_ERZ1673961 | MGnify/ENA primary metagenome ERZ1673961 (study PRJEB41334, sample SAMN05608105) | rock metagenome | biome: terrestrial subsurface; feature: shale formation; material: shale | place: USA: Pennsylvania ... | reverse complement strand
CGGCTTCCTCTTCTACACCTTTCCATGAATGTCGCACTTATTATCTGAAATCGGGGGTCACTAACACCGTGGTGATACTGTCATACCCCAGTCGCACCATCAGCGGCGCGATGATGATCGCGAAGGCAACCGCCTCTTCTCCCATGCCGAACACCGCACCGCCCAGCGAGAAGAGAATAAACAGTACCGGGATAAACAGAACCTCGTTGCCTTTGGTATGACGGATGAGCGCAAGGATGCCGTTATCAATAGTTCCCGTGCGCATAACGATGCCAAACGCACCGCCAATCACCAGCATAAACATGATGATACCGACGGCGGTACCGAATTTAGAGCCGGAGGTCAGCCCTTCGAACGGGAAGTTCATCAGTCCCGGGCTTTCATCGCCGGTAGTGAAGAATTTAACCGGATGATACTGCGCTTCACCGGCCTCGTTGGTCAGAATACGGAAAGAGTGGGGGTCAACCACTTTACGGGTTTTTGTCTGACCATCTACCTGGTATTGCACCTCCTGGCTGTCGAACATCCCGACGGGGACAACCCAGGTCGCAAGGCTGGTTAAAATGGCGACAAAGAAAATAATGACCAGCGTATCGGGCATGGCCCATTTTCTGGCTGGCTGTGTTTCGGTTACTGCAGACATGAAAGACTATCCCTGTTGCAAAGCAAAGAGGCTAAGTATGCAAACAGGCGAATGGTTATTCATTGATGCAGCGCAGTTAAGCAAATAAATCCGTTTTTGCATTGCCAGAAACGGCAATAAAAAAGCCGGAAATCAGGGTGATTTCCGGCTTTTGACCGGGCCCGTCTGGACCCAGCGGAGACAACTTACTGCTGTTGTGAAGACTGAATTGCGGTCAGAGCGATGGTGTAGACGATATCGTCAACCAGCGCGCCACGGGACAGGTCGTTCACCGGCTTGCGCATACCCTGCAGCATCGGCCCGATGGAGATCAGGTCGGCAGAACGCTGTACCGCTTTGTAAGTGGTGTTACCGGTGTTCAGATCCGGGAAGATGAACACGGTAGCGCGACCCGCAACCGGAGAGTTCGGCGCTTTGGATTTTGCCACGTCAGCCATCACGGCGGCATCGTACTGCAGCGGACCGTCGATCATCAGGTCAGGACGTTTTTCCTGAGCAAGACGAGTTGCTTCACGCACTTTCTCAACGTCGCTACCCGCACCAGAGGTGCCGGTGGAGTAGGAGAGCATTGCGACGCGCGGTTCGATACCAAAGGCAATGGCAGAGTCGGCAGACTGGATAGCGATTTCAGCCAGCTGTTCTGCGGTCGGATCCGGGTTGATCGCGCAGTCGCCGTAAACGTAAACCTGTTCTGGCAGCAGCATGAAGAAGACGGAGGAAACCAGTGAACTGCCTGGCGCAGTTTTGATAAGCTGCAGCGGCGGACGAATGGTGTTAGCCGTGGTGTGAACAGCGCCTGATACCAGACCGTCAACTTCGTCTTGTTCCAGCATCAGCGTACCGAGCACCACGTTGTCTTCCAGCTGTTCGCGGGCAACGGTTTCGGTCATGCCTTTGCTCTTACGCAGTTCAACCAGACGCGCGACATAGCTTTCGCGAACCACTTCCGGGTCCACGATTTCGATGCCAGCGCCTAGCTCAACGCCCTGAGAGGCCGCAACGCGGTTGATCTCTTCCGGGTTACCCAGCAGTACGCAGGTTGCGATACCACGTTCAGCACAGATGGCTGCCGCTTTCACGGTACGCGGTTCGTCGCCTTCTGGCAGCACAACGCGTTTACCGGCTTTACGCGCCAGTTCGGTCAGCTGATAGCGGAAGGCTGGAGGAGACAGACGACGGCTACGCTCAGAGGTCGCGGTCAGGGACTCGATCCAGTCAGCGTTGATGTAGTTCGCCACGTATTCCTGAACTTTCTCGATGCGTGCGTGATCGTCAACCGGCACTTCCAGGTTGAAGCTCTGCAGGCTCAGAGAAGTTTGCCAGGTGTTGGTGTTCACCATGAATACCGGCAGGCCGGTAGCGAAAGCGCGTTCACACAGTTTAGAGATGCGCGCATCCATTTCGTAGCCACCGGTCAGCAGCAGGGCGCCGATTTCAACGCCATTCATCGCGGCCAGACACGCGGCAACCAGCACGTCCGGACGGTCAGCGGAGGTGACCAGCAGGGAACCGGCGCGGAAGTGTTCCAGCATGTGCGGAATGCTACGCGCACAGAAAGTGACAGACTTCACGCGACGCGTATTGATGTCGCCTTCGTTGACGATGGTGGCATTCAGGTGGCGCGCCATGTCGATCGCACGGGTCGCGATCAGCTCAAAGCTCCACGGCACTGCGCCGAGAACCGGCAGTGGGCTGCTCGCGGTGAGCTGTGCCGGATCGACTTTTACGACCTGCGCTTTGGAAGAGTCGTCGAAAATCTCAGACAGATCCGGACGGGTACGACCTTGTTCATCAACCGGAGCGTTCAGTTTGTTCACGATAACGCCGGTGATGTTGGTGTTTTTTGCGCCGCCGAAGCTGCTGCGAGTCAGTTCAATACGCTCGTTCAACTGTTCCGGCGTATCGGTGCCCTGAGACATGACGAAGACGATTTCCGCGTTCAGCGTTTTAGCGATTTCGTAGTTCAGAGACTGCGCGAACTGGTGTTTACGGGTTGGGACCAGGCCTTCAACCAGTACCACTTCTGCGTCTTTGGTGTTCGCATGGTAGTTTGCGATGATCTCTTCCATCAGCACATCTTTCTGATTGCTGGACAGCAGAGACTCTACGTGGCTCATCTTCAGCGGTTCAGCCGCGGTGACAGAAGAGTTTGCACGAACGATAGCGGTGGTCTGGTCTGGCGCATCGCCACCGGCGCGTGGCTGGGCGATGGGCTTAAAGACACTCAGACGAACGCCTTTGCGTTCCATAGCACGGATGACGCCGAGGCTGACGCTGGTCAGGCCGACGCTGGTTCCGGTAGGGATCAGCATAATAATACGGGACACGGTTTATCCTCTTTCGTTACCGCCCGTTGGGCGGGTTACAAAACAGCACCGCCAGCTTAGCTGGCGGTGTGATATCAGGCAGTCAGACGGCTCGCGTCTTGCGCGATAACCAGTTCTTCGTTGGTTGGGATCACCACCGCAGGACGGGTACCTTCTTTGTTGATGAAACCAGATTTGCCGAAACGGGCAGCCAGGTTACGTTCATGATCAACTTCAAAGCCCAGCACGCCCAGTTTACCCAGGGACAGCTCGCGAACCATGGCCGCGTTCTCACCGATACCGCCGGTGAAGACAACGGCGTCCAGACGACCGTCCATCAGCGCCGTGTAGGAACCGATGTACTTCGCCAGACGGTGGCAGTAAACGTCCATTGCACGTTTCGCGTCTTCTTTGGTGGTGTAGTTGTCTTCAACATAACGGCAGTCGCTGGTCACTTCGGTCAGACCCAGCAGGCCGGATTCTTTGGTCAGCATCTTGTTGATCTGATCAACGCTCATGCCCAGCGTGTCGTGCAGGTGGAAAATGATTGCCGGGTCGATGTCACCAGAGCGGGTACCCATCACCAGACCTTCCAGCGGGGTCAGGCCCATAGAGGTATCAACACATTTACCATTGCGGATAGCAGAAACAGAACCCCCGTTGCCCAGGTGGCACGTGATGATGTTCAGCTCTTCTACCGGTTTGTTCAGCATTTTTGCCGCTTCCTGGGTAACGAAGAAGTGGCTGGTACCGTGCGCGCCATAACGACGAACGCCGTGTTCTTTGTACAGGCTGTACGGCAGGGCATAGAGGTAAGACTCTTCCGGCATGGTTTGATGGAACGCGGTGTCAAACACAGCCACGTTTTTGTCTTTCAACTGCGGGAAGGATTTCAGTGCTTCTGCAATCCCGATCAGGTGAGCCGGGTTATGCAGCGGTGCGAAAGAGGCAGAATCTTTGATGCCCTGAATAACAGAGTCATCGATAACCACGGAGCTGGTATACTTCTCGCCGCCGTGTACGATACGGTGACCGATTGCAGTCAACTGCGCAGACAGTTCTGGTTTTTGTGCCAGAATAGTATTAACGATAAAGTTCAGCGCTTCACTGTGAGCGGCGCCTGCACCTAAAGCCGCTTCTTGTTTACCGCCGTCCATTTTCCATTTGATACGTGCTTCAGGGAGATGGAAACATTCGGCTAAACCAGAAAGGTACTCTTCACCGTTAACTGCATCGATGATTGCAAATTTCAGTGAGGAGCTACCGCAGTTCAGAACCAGTACTAACTTACTCGACATGGAAGTACCTATTATTGATACGTGGCTAAAAAAACGTCAGGGAGCCATAGAGCGTAGCGCAGTGTGACGCTGACATTTATGATTAACATCATGCCAGTTGTCTTTTTTGGCATGATGGAAGAAATACCTTTGAGTCTATGCCATTTTGCGTATTTTTCAGCCAATGGCATACTATATGTAAATTTGACGACTCAATGATTTTGGACTACAGGCCTTTTACAGGCCGCTACAGGATACCCGATAGTGGGTATCAATGACAAAATGTTTTGAACGTTGTCCCGTATAGTTGTTGTTTTGCACAAATATTTGAAATTTTATATGTGAAGTTGAGGTAAGCCATGTCGACGCCGGATCATCGCTCCGTAAATTTTTTTAGCCTTTTTCGTCGGGGGCAACATTACTCAAAGACGTGGCCAATGGAAAAGCGCCTTGCACCCGTCTTTGTTGAGAACCGCGTGATTCGGATGACACGTTACGCTATTCGCTTTATGCCGCCGATCGCTATCTTTACCCTGTGCTGGCAGATAGCACTGGGCGGCCAGTTAGGGCCTGCCGTCGCCACCGCGTTGTTCGCGCTCAGCCTGCCGATGCAGGGGCTATGGTGGTTAGGGAAGCGTTCCGTCACGCCGCTGCCGCCCTCGATCCTGAACTGGTTCTATGAAGTCAGAGGCAAATTACAGGAGGCGGGGCAAGCGCTCTCCCCGGTTGAAGGGAAGCCGGATTACCAGGCGTTAGCTGACACGCTTAAGCGTGCCTTCAAACAACTGGATAAAACTTTCCTTGATGATTTGTAATTGCCCCCTGATTACGCATATAAAAGAAGGCATATTAATGCCTTCTTTTTTTTCACCGTTGTAGAGTGATACAGGAGTCCCAAATGGAAATGACCAACGCTCAACGTCTTATTTTGTCTAATCAATACAAAATGATGACTATGCTCGATCCGACTAACGCCGAGCGTTATCGTCGTCTGCAGACGATCATTGAACGCGGTTACGGTCTGCAAATGCGCGAACTGGATCGGGAATTTGGCGAGCTGAAAGAGGAAACCTGTCGTACGGTTATCGACATCATGGAGATGTATCACGCTCTGCATGTCTCCTGGGCCAACCTGAAAGATGCGCAAAGTATTGATGAACGTCGGGTAACCTTCCTGGGCTTTGATGCTGCAACGGAAGCGCGCTATCTCGGTTATGTTCGCTTTATGGTGAATGTGGAAGGACGTTACACCCATTTTGATGCCGGCACGCACGGTTTCAACGCGCAGACCCCAATGTGGGAAAAATACCAGCGGATGTTAAGCGCGTGGCATGCCTGCCCGCGTCAGTATCATTTGAGCGCCAACGAAATCAACCAAATCATCAATGCCTGAGGAGGTGAACGTGCAATGCAAGGGCTTTCTGTTTGACCTGGATGGAACGCTGGTTGACTCGTTACCTGCTGTGGAACGTGCATGGTGTAACTGGGCCGATCGTTTTGGGCTGACGCATGACGAAGTGTTAAGTTTTGTTCATGGCAAGCAGGCGATTACCTCTTTGCGCCATTTCATGGTGGGCAAACCTGAGGCGGAAATCGCTGCGGAGTTTACGCGTCTGGAGCAAATAGAAGCGACAGAAACGGCGGGCATCACCGCGCTGCCTGGCGCGGTTGCGCTGCTTAACCATCTGAACAAGGCCGGGATCCCGTGGGCGATTGTGACATCAGGGTCGATGCCGGTTGCGCGCGCACGTCATCAGGTGGCCAACCTGCCAGCCCCGGAGGTTTTCGTGACCGCTGAGCGGGTCAAACGTGGTAAGCCGGAGCCGGATGCTTATCTGCTCGGCGCGCAACTGCTTGGTTTAGCGCCGCACGAATGTGCGGTGGTGGAGGATGCCCCTGCGGGCGTGCTCTCGGGACTCGCCGCAGGCTGCCATGTTATCGCAGTAAATGCCCCGGCGGATACGCCGCGTCTGGATGAGGTCGATTTCACCCTGACCAGCCTGGAGCAGCTTTCGGTGACCAAACAACCGAATGGTGATGTGGTTGTATTTTAATGAAGTAAGTATGAATAAGTGCGTTATTTCTGCTGAATCAACCTGCGGGAAATGCGGGTGTCGAGATGAAGGGATGCCTGTCATCTGTTGGAGAAACCGAGCATTATGTGTGAGTCAACCGTACGTTCGTCGCGCTTCCATAGCTCTCTGCGCATCCTGTCTCGTCTGGTTTCCGCTGGGGTGCTGCTCGGCGCAGCAATGACCCCGGCCCTGGCGGTGACCCTGAGTGAGTGGGACATTTATAACTATCCACAGCAGACGCAAGCGGTGGATGAAGCGATTAAAGTGTTCCAGCAACATAATCCCGGCATTGTCATCCAGCGTTCTGTGCACTCGTTTGAAGATACCCGTATCCCGCTCAAACTGGCCCTCACCGCCGGTGACGGTCCGCAAATCGCTCAGGTTAACCAGGGCGGCGGCGATATGGGATCGCTGGTGAAAGACAAACTGCTGTTGCCGGTGGATGATTATGCGAAAACCTACGGCTGGACCACGCGTTTCCCGGATTCGATCCTGAAACGCAATCGCTGGTCTGATAATCAGGACTTCGGCAGCGGCAAGCTGTATGGCGTCGCCAGTCTTGGTGAAATGGTTGGCCTCTATTACAACAAAGCGCTGCTGGATAAAGCCGGTGTCGCGGTGCCGAAAACCCTCGCCGAGCTGGAGCAGGCGATGGAAAAACTGAAGGCGCGGGGCACCCCGCCGATGATGCTGGGGCTGCTGGATGGCAACATGGGCCAGCAACTGCTCAGTACCCTGTGGGAAGCGCAGATTGAGAGCAGCAACCGTAAAAAGCTTGACGATCTGATTTACGACGTGGGCGGCACGTTTAAAGATGACAAGCTGGTGAAAGCCGCCAACATGATGAAAAGCTGGAACGACAAAGGTTATTTATTCCCCGGTTTCCAGGGCATTGGTCAGGATGATGCCGCCACTCTGTTCCAGAATGGGCAGGCCGCTTTCCTGGTGAGTGGCACCTGGTATCTGGGTCAGTTCAAAGACAACAAAGATATCCACTTTGCTGCAATGCCGATGGGCGCGGGCGTGCAGCATGCGCTGATGGTTGGGGGGACCGATCTGGCGTTCTCAATCACCAGTACGGCGAAAAGCAAAGAACAGCAGGATGCCGCCGCGAAGTTCATCGACTATATCGTCTCAGATGAGATGGCGAACCGCTGGTTGAAAGTGGGTTTCCTGCCCGCCAGCGCCAGCAAAAATGCGCAGATCCCGGCGGATAATCCACTGCTGGCCGAGACATACCAGGTGTGGGTGACGCTGAACGAACATGATGGTCTGGGCCATTATGTTGACTGGGCGACGCCAACTATGAACACCGAGCTAAATCAGAACGTGCAGTTGCTGCTGGCCGGGCGGCAAACTGCCGATCAGATGGTCGCCAACTTCGATAACAATTATCAACGTTACCTGAAAACCCTGAAGCACTGATAAATGGGGTCCGGCAGCAATGCCGGACCGCAGACAGGCCCGCAAGCGAGTACGGTTATGCTGAACAAATCTGCCTGGCGCAATGCGCTCTATCTCCTGCCCGCGGTGCTGGTGTACGCGGCCTTTCTGTTGCTGCCGCTACTGGCGTCGCTGGGCATCAGTTTCACCGATTGGGATGGTATCTCGATGCCTATCTTTAATGGCATCAGCAACTACCTGCGTATGTTCAGCGACCCGGTGTTCTGGGTGGCGCTGGGCAACAACGCAGTGCTGATGCTGTTCTACACATTGTTGCCAATTGGTATTGGTTTACTGCTGTGCAGCTTCTTGTATGAAACCCGCAGCAATAAAGAGCGTAGCGTGCTGCGTATCTTATTTTTCCTGCCCTATATCATGCCGATGGCGGTACTTGGCGTGGTATGGCGCTGGCTGTACAACCCGGCATTTGGCCCGATTGATCGGTTCCTGCGCGCCATCGGTCTGCCGCAGCTGGCGCTGTCATGGCTGGGTGATTTCACCTGGGCGTTGCCTGCGGTGGGTCTGGTGGCGACCTGGTACTTCTTCGGTTTTTGTCTGGTGCTGTTTATGGCCGGATTACAACGCATGGACCCATCCCTGCTGGAAGCAGCCGATCTGGACGGTTCCTCGCGGCGGCAGAAATTTATGCGTATTACGCTGCCGTCACTGCGTCCGGAGCTGCGTATCGCGCTGCTGCTGACGGTCATCGCCAGTCTGAAAGCGTTTGACCTGGTCTACGTGATGACCCAGGGGGGACCAGGTACGGCAACCATGGTGACCAATATTTTTATGTATAAGCAGGGCTTCGATCTGCACTACTTCGGTTATGCCTCGGCGGTGGCGGTATTCAGTATGATGATTGTGTTGTTGATCAACGCATTAATTCACTTTGTTATTCGGGAGCGTCACTGATGCGAGGTACGCCAGCTGTTTCTCGTGCGTTAATCTGGATCGTTGCGTTGATGACCATCCTGCCGTTTCTGATGGCGCTGATGACCTCATTCAAAACCCAGGTGGAGCTGTTCCAGGGCGTCTTTACCTTACCCGCGTCGCTCAACTTTAAAAACTACATCACCGCCTGGCAGCAGGGGCATTTCAACATTTACTTTATGAACTCAGTGCTGGTCGTGATCCCGGTGGTGATATCCAGCATCCTGCTCGGCATTCTGGCCGGTTTTGCTTTTGCGTGGCTGAAGATCCCCGGCAAAAAAGTGGTGGCGGCATTGCTTGGTCTCGGTATGGTGCTGCCGACAGAAGCCTTTATTATTCCGCTGTATCACGAGCTGCGCTGGATGGGGCTGACCAATACCTACCTGGCGCTGATTTTGCCGCAGATTGCGTTGTCGCTGCCGTTCACCACGCTGATGATCTCTACCGCGTTACAACAGGTGCCGCGTGAGCTGGTCGAGGCCTCGGTGATGGATGGCGCATCGCGACGCAAAATTTTGTGGGGCATTCTGGTGCCTGCGATCTGGCCGACGCTATCAACGCTGGCGCTGCTGCTGTTTATCTGGACCTGGAACGAGTTCCTTATTCCGCTGATTCTGGTGAACAAAGATGAGCTGCGTACGCTACCGATAGGCATGATGTTTTTCCAGAATAAAAACACCATTGATATTCCGGTATTAATGGCGGGGGCGATGATTATTATTCTGCCGCTGGTGGCGGTATTCCTGGTTTTCCAGCGTAAATTTATCAGCGGCGTGACCGAAGGCGCAGTGAAATAAACGTGTTGTTTATCCGCGCAGGGCTTTCGCGCGGTAAACATGTTGCTATTCTTCCGGAGTTTAAAAACAAACTGGCCGCCTGGTAAAACGGGCGGCCAGAGCGTTGTGGCAAACCGGGACATGCTACCCGAACCTAAACGATGAAATGAATATGCTTTTTGCCATGATACCGGGAGATCTCAATTTTAGTTTTCACACGGAAAACATCCCACAGAAGATCCTCGGATAAAATGTCCTGCGGCGTCCCGGTGGCGATGATTTTCCCGTTCTGCATCACAATCAGCGAATCACAGAACATCGCGGCATGGTTAAGATCGTGGATGGCCACAATACTGGTCACCGGCAATTCACTGATCAGATGCATTAGTTGTATCTGATGATGGATGTCCAGGTGGTTGGTGGGCTCATCCAGCAGCATTTCGTCGGGGGTCTGCGCCAGCGCGCGTGCTATATGCACCCGCTGGCGCTCTCCGCCGGACAGACTCAGCCAGCCTTGATCGCTTTTTTCCAGCATATCCACCCTTTGCAGGGCGGCGGTGACGGTTTCGTCATCGCGGGCGCTCCAGTTAGAAAAGGGGGAGTGATATGGAATGCGTCCGAGTTTTACCACATCGCGAACGCGCATATTGGCATCGGTCATGCCGTGTTGTTCAACGAAGGCCACCCGACGGGCAAGCTGCTTTTTAGTCATACGGCCAATATCCTGCCCGTCCAGCATCACGCTACCGGTATCCGGGCGACGTAAGCCCGCGAGGATGCGCAAAAGCGACGATTTGCCACAGCCATTGGGACCGAGCAGTCCTGTCGTTTCACCACGGGAAACGTTCAGCGAGACATCATTGACGATGACTTTTTTGCCCACTTTCCAGGTAATATTTTCAGCAGAGATACTCATTACTTATTCCCTGAACGGTAGATAATCACGGCAAAGAAAGGCACACCGACCAGCGCGGTCACCACGCCAACAGGAAGGCTTTGCGGCGCAATCAGTAAGCGCGACGCCATATCCGCCAGCACCATCAGGATCGCGCCGGCCAGCGCGCTGGCGATAAGTAACGTACGATGCAGCGGACCGAAGAAGAAACGCATCACGTGCGGAACCACCAGCCCCACAAAGCCGATGGAGCCAGCCATGCTGACGATAGTTGCGGTGATAAGCGCGGTGGTGGTGAAAAGGATCAGACGCGCCCGGGGGACGGCAATCCCCAGCGACGCCGCGGCATCATCGCCAAAGGTAAAGGCATCCAGCGCCCGGGAATAGTAAAGACAAACGGCAAGACCAGTCAGCATGACAACCAGCACCAGCTGGAATTCCGGCCATCTCACTCCGCTAAAGCTGCCCAGCAGCCAGAACATGACATCACGAGCCTGCTGCGCGCTGGCAGAGGTGCTGATGGTGTAAGCCGTAATGGCGTTAAAGAGCTGAGAAGCGGCAACGCCCGCCAGGATGGTGCGTTCATTGCCTCCACGTGCGCCGTTAGTCAGAAAAGCGACAAAGACAAAGGCAGCAAAGGCGCCGGCAAAGGCGCCAGCAGACAGGGATACCGCGCCTGTACCGATACCCAATACGACCACGGAAACCGCGCCGGTTGATGCCCCCGCAGAGACCCCAAGGACGTAGGGCTCTGCCAGCGCATTCTTCAACAGACTTTGCAGCACCGCGCCGCAGATGGCTAAGCCAGCGCCGCTGCATGCGGCCACCAGCGCCCGACTCAGACGAAAATCCCAAATCACGCTTTCATAGATGCGGTTGAGGGGAACGTCGGTGAACCCGATTTTATTGCTGATGGCGTAAAAGACGCTTTGCAGCGGGACAGCAAGCTCCCCCACGCTGACGCCAACGGCGATCGTCAGGAACAACAGAACGATTGAAAGCAAACACGAACAGGCCAGGAACAGTCCCTGCCGCGTCTGAAGTACCGCCGTTGTCATTCGTTCAGCCCCATTTTTCTGAGTTGTTCTCCGACCTGTTCCGCACCGTAAAGAGTACGGATAGTCGGGTTCATCGCCTGACCGTCCATCACCACGATATGGCCTTTTTTCACCGCATCTAACTGGCTGATGGCAGGATCGTTTTTCAGGAACTTAATTTTTTCCTCTGCGTTATCAAGCGCCCAGCGGTTACGATCCAGACTGGCGACCACTATCACATCCGGGTTAGCAGCGATAATGCTTTCCCAACTGACCGTCGGCCATTCGGTCTCGGAGGTAATAGCATTATGTCCGCCCAGGACATTGGCAATGAACCCGGAGGCGCTGTTTTTACCGCCCACATAGGCATCAGCCGAAGGGGAGGAGCTGGAGAACCAGAAGACAAAAGAGAGATCTTTTTTATTTTGACCAAACTCCTGGCGCAGGTCCGCTTCACGCTTTTTAAAATCGGCAATGACCGTCTGACCGGAGGCCTCGACATTGAAAATTCTGGCAAAATCTTCAATTTCTTTATAGAGATATGTCATATCCCACAACTTCTGACGACTGCCGTACATATCGCCCGCCGCTTTTTTAGTGGCGCACATGCCCGGCGATAAATAGCTGTTAACGCCAACGGTGGCCAGATCTTCACGTTTCGCGACCTTGCTTTCTGGCCCCAGCAAGAGAGGAAGTTGCGCAGGAACAAAGTCAGGGTTTTGCGCAAGGATGGATTCAAGGGTGGGAATTTCAACGGTCAGGATTTTGATTTTTTTATTCTGTTCAGCCAGTTGCGGCAGTACTTTAGTCGGCCAAAATGCACTGGCGATAACGTTTTTCTGTAAGCCCAGCAGGAGTAAAATCTCAACGGTATTTTGCCCTAGGGCGACGACGCGTTCCGGCGCTTTAGTAAATGTCTCTTTATATCCACAATTTTCAATAGTCAGAGGATATGTCGTAGCGAGGGCTGAATTGACTGATGCGAACACCATGCCTAATGCGCAAATGACCTTTTTCATTCAATGCTATCCTTCATTAAAATTATTATTGATGGTCATGAAATTATTTAAATGCAAATGAAACTCATTATTGATCGTGGGGTTTATACAATGCAATATATTCAGTGTCAATGTAAGGAGATGGATCAGTACATAAATTTATGTATCTGACTAATTTTGATACAGTTACCCCGGAATCAATTGAATGCTAATTTATAGATAGAGAATAATTGCAGACTCTTGCTAACGGTTTAACGTCGGCGTTCATATATGACTCATATGGTTAAATCATCTTCATTCAATAAGAATATGCGTAAATAATACGCCTGAATTTCATCAGTAAATTCTTAAGCTTGCTGAGACAGGCGGGAGAGGGTGCGGTTGCAGGGGGCAGACAGGGAAGAATAACAGGGCGGGATTTACCGCAGGTTGGGTCGGCTAACTGAGTCTTTTCGGCGACGCCGATAGTGACAATGTATTGACGTTTTTATCAATAACGCAAAATTTATAAAGCATGTTCTCTGATTCAGAAGATCTACAATAAAGGTTCTCAGAGAAAACACTTAATCACACAGGTCAGCGCGATTGTCGGACTATGGTGCAACAATCGCACTGGCTCAGCCTTTTATTTTGCGACCTCCGGGACAATGACCATCTGGGATGGCGCGCCTATTGCGAAATAATCTCCGGTGAACTGTAGCGCCCCACTTTTTGAGTCCACTCTGAAGCTCGTGATGTTATCACTACGCTGATTCATGGCATAAATCATGCTGCCATCCGGGGAAAGGGTGAGCGTTCGCGTATAGTCGCCGCGGGTCCACACATCATCTTTATACGTCAGAGTCCCATCGGAATTAATCATAAAATGAGCAATGCTGTTGTGGAGCCGATTCGCCACATAAATATTTTTCCCGGCATGATCGATGACAAGCCCCGCAGCGAAACTGGTTCCTTTATACCCTCCAGGCAGGGTTGATACGGTGGCACGTTCTTTTAGGGCGCCGGTGTGTTGATCAATCGCATAATGAGTGAGCGTTGATGCTTCCTCATTAACAAGCCAGAGAGTCTTGCCATCCTGATTGAAAACAAAATGCCGCGGTCCCGCGCCTTCTGATGATGCATTTATCCACGCCGGAATGGCTGGAGTCAGCGTGCCATTTTTGTTAAGACGGTATTGATAAATTCTGTCCAGACCGAGGTCGGTTGAATAGACAAAGCGGCTGTGGGGATCGCTCGCCACCATATGAGCGTGAGGGCCGTTATGATCGCTTATGGCAAAGCTGCCTTCTGAAGCCCCGGCCGGGTATGCTGCTCCAGCAGGTCCGCTGTCCTGATGATGATCGGTTAGATCGCCCAGTCGCCCGTCCGGCTGCACATTGAACACGGAAATACTCCCGCTAACATAATTGGCAACCATCAAATGTCGGTTATCTGGCGTTAACGAAAGATAGACGGGTCCGGCGCCCCGGGTGTCGGCCTGATTCAGCTGAGTCAGATTTCCATCGGCTCCCACTTTATATGCAGTTACGCTGCCTTTTTCTGTTTCACTGCCAATATAAAGGTATTTGCCATCCGCTGACGAAACCATCTGCGCCTGATTGGGTAACTGACTTACCAGCGTTTTTCCTGTCAGAGCGCCTTCTGCATTAATGGTAAAACGATATACCCCTTTGCCGTTTGGATTATATGTTCCCACGTAGGCATAAGATGCCAGCGCCATTAAAGGCATCCCCGCCGCAAATCCGGCAATCAATATTTTTATCCCAATTCGTTTATTCATATTTAATTCCAACCTGTCTGGATGAGCATTGATGCAGGCCAATGACCTGCCCCGTGGATGACCACTAACAGCATCACTTACTGGAATTTATTACATTTGCCATTGACCCCCGATCGTTACCAGCGAGTCTTGCATTCTAAGGCCGTGCGCACAGAGGATGAGTCAGGCATTATCGGCGCCACCTGATCATCTATACTGCCCACTTCAGAGGTAAATCTACTGGATTGCCATGAGGTTATGAAGAGAAAATTTTTCCGCTTTCAAGTGGAAATTTACTGGCAAGTAATGCGTGTAGTCACATAATCCGTAAATAATCGAATGGATAGGTTATCTGGTGATGCACATTGGCGCGATCCTTGAAAAGATCCATCTCAAGATTGTAATGACATAATCAGTTCTCCCTTCAGACTGTTAATAATAGCAATAAACACGCTTCTTTCAGGCGACGAATGGCATGTGAAAAAAGATAAGAAGAACTAATGGATAATAAAAAGAAAACAAGATGACTTTTTGAAATTGTCACCTTTATCGACAAAAATACTCTCTTTTTTTGTTTTGAAAGGAGAACTGCATCAAACGGGAATACTGAAATGACAAACGCAATACCTGATTGTGAACAAATAGAACGATCCCCTGTGTGGCCGATCACAGATCGCTCCCGGATGCGGTGAAAAAATTTCCCCGCTGGTTAGTCTGGTTAAGATAACCGAGCCAACCCGGTATCCGGAGGTGCGACCAGCACCGGCAATCGCCAGTATGCCTCCACAGGAGAAAACCCCGTGAATCAAAGCCAGCGTGAACACATTGCTACGGTAATGGCCAGTATCAGCAACAAGGCGCATCTGCTGGCCCCGCGTCTCCATGATCAGGCTATCCACGATTCCTGGCAACGTTGCGTGGAGCATCATGGCCTTGACCCCAGCCGTATGCAGGAAGCCCGTATATTGCAGTGGCATGAACTCCGGGAGTGCCGCCAGGAGATGGAGGAGTTTCGTCACATAGCCCATCATGGCCTGATGATGCTCTACAAGCAGGTCGCCGCCGCCGGTTACGTGGTGCTGCTGACTGACGCACGGGGTATTACCGTGGATTATTGCGGAGATAACAACGCAGAAATTAGTCTGCGCCGCGCCGGATTGTTCCTTGGCGCGCAGTGGACGGAAGACTGCGCCGGCACCTGTGCCGTGGGTACTGCGCTCGCCACCGGCAAAGCGCTGATCGTGCATCAGGCCGATCATTTTGACGCCACCCATATTCCGTTGACCTGCACCGCTGTGCCGCTGTTTGATTCGCAGGGCCAACTGAATGCCATCCTTGATATCTCCGCGCTAAGCTCGCCGCAGCCTAAATCCAGCCAGCAACTGGCGTTGCAGCTTGCCAAAATTTATGCGCATCAAATTGAAAATGCCTGGTTTGAGCACCGCCATCGCAACGACTGGGTGCTGAAACTCAGCCTGGCGTCGCCGTTCGTTGAGGTCAGCCCCGATTTTCTGATTGCCTTCGATGCCTCCGGTAGAGTGGTGGGGCATAATCATCGGGCCCAGCGCATGCTGGAAGACGAACTGGGTATCGTCGCCCCATCGGTACACTGCCGCAGTACGTTGCTTGGCCTGCCGATTGAGCAACTGTTCAATACCTCAATCGACAGTTTTCCTGACTGGCTGGCCAACGCTGGTCGGCGGCAGGGTACGCTTGAACGCGCGCGTAGCGGTGAAAAACTGTACGTCACCGCCGTGCCGCCTGTCCGGTACGTACCCCACAAAACCACCACCAGACACGAGGCGTTGCCCCCGGCGCTGGCAGCGCTGAATGGCGGCGATGCCGCATTGCAGCTCCAGCTCCAGCGTGCCGCGAAGCTGCTGGACGCGCCGTTGCACCTGATAATTCAGGGTGAAACCGGCAGCGGGAAGGAGTTCTTTGCCAAAGCTTTTCATCAGGCCAGCAACCGTCGCCATCGGCCGCTGGTCGCGGTGAACTGCGCGGCGATCCCGGCGACGCTGATTGAAAGCGAACTGTTCGGCTATCTGCCCGGCAGTTTCTCTGGCGCGGGTAGTAAGGCACGGCGCGGGCTGATTCAGGAAGCCGACGGCGGTACGCTGTTTCTTGATGAAATAGGCGATATGCCGCTGGAGATGCAAACCCGGCTGCTGCGGGTGCTGGCGGAACAGGAGGTGATGTCGATAGGCGCCACGCGTCCAGTGTCGGTGGATGTCCGGGTGATTTCCGCTTCGCACCATGCGCTGGACCAGCTGGTGCGGGAAGGGCGTTTCCGGGCCGATCTGTTCTACCGTTTGCAAGGGGCGCGCATTTCGCTACCGGCGCTACGCGAGCGCAGCGACCTAAACTGGCTGGTGGACAAGCTGCTGGCCGGAAGGGCGCAGCTCTCCGCCGCCGCGCGCCGTCGTCTGCATCAACATCGCTGGCCGGGTAATCTGCGTGAATTGAGCAATACGCTGGATTACGCCGCCGCTATCTGCGACGGGGGCTGCATTGAGGTCGGCGATCTGCCGGAAGATCTGCTGATGGCGGCAACCCTTACCCTCCGGCAACCGGTGCGCCATGACGAGGTTGATACGCAGCTGCCGCCGGAGGCGCAACTGCTGATCCAGTATCTGCGCGCCGCCAGCTGGAACCATAGCGCCGTCGCTCGCCAGATGGGCATCAGCCGGATGACCCTGTATCGCCGCATGCGGCGCTTTGGCATTCAGTCGCCGGTTCACGATTAACCCCGTACACGATCCTGATACACCTGTTTCAGCCGATAGCGGCTGAACAGGTGACAGCTGTATCACCCGCCACGCCATCCATCTCCCGACGTTTCTTTAATCAATTGATAAACATAATATTAACCATTCATTAACATAATGGCATGGCAATTGCGTTATCGCATTCAGTTGATGACGGAGAAACGCCGATGAGAGAGCCAGCCACCCAGCCATGGATCGGGATTATTGCTAACCCGGTTTCCGCACGTGATATTCGCCGCGTGGTCGGCAACGCCGGCGCGCTGCCGTTGGCCGAGCGGGTCAACCTGTTGCTGCGCCTGATGGCGGCGCTGGCCGCCTGCGGTATCACTGAAGTGCGCATGATGCCGGATCGGGAAGGACTGCGGGCGCTGCTGCTGCGCGAACTGTCGGCGCATTCCGGCCAGCGCTTGCCGCAGCTTTGCTGGCTGCCGATGGCGGTCAGCGCCACGGTTCAGGACAGTTTTCACGCCGCGCAGCAAATGCAGGAAGCAGGTGCGGCGGCGATCGTCGTGCTCGGCGGCGACGGTACTCACCGTGCCGTGGCCCGCCACTGCGGTGCAGTACCTATCGTCGGGTTATCCACTGGCACCAACAACGCCTGGCCGGAGCTGCGTGAGCCGACCATTCTCGGCCTGGCCCTGGGGCTGTATGCCAGCGGGAAGATCCCCGATGAACAGGCGCTGGTGTGGAATAAATGGCTGGATATCACCTTCACGGACGCCGACGGCGTTCATCGCCAGGACATTGCACTGGTGGATGCCGCCATTACCGATGAACGTTTTATCGGTGCGCGATCGCTGTGGAGCGGCGGCGCGCTCTCGCAGCTGTTTCTCAGCTTCGCCGAACCGCAGGCGGTGGGGATGTCCGCCATTGGCGGCCTGTTACAGCCCATTGGCCGTCGGGAAGCCGGGGGACTGCAATTGACCTTCGGTCCCGGCGGCTGCCAGCTACAGGCGCCGCTGGCGCCCGGCGTGATTGGCGATGTCGCCATCGCCCGCTGGCAGCGAATCGAACATGGCCAGCAGCACCGGCCGCTGTTACGTCAGGGCGTTATCGCCATCGATGGCGAACGCGAACTGACCTTCGGCCCGCAGCTGAGCGTCACCATCGCCTTGCGCGAACGGGCGTTTCGCTCACTGGATATCACCGCCTGCCTGCACTACGCCGCAGCGGCGCAATTACTGCGTCACGGCGCCTGAACCGGCCGCGATGCTTTTCACACGACCACCTGGAGAATGCCATGAACACCAGAGAAGACAGCAATCCCGGCAGCCTGCTCAGCGCTAAGCAGTTGCTGAACGTTTATCGCCGTATGCGCACCATTCGCCATTTTGAAGAACGCCTGCACGTCGACTTTTCCCGTGGCGACATCCCCGGCTTTGTCCATCTTTACGCCGGGGAAGAGGCCACCGCCGTCGGTATTATCTCGCACCTTGGCGACGGCGACCGTATCGCCAGCACTCACCGTGGCCACGGTCACTGCATCGCCAAAGGGGTGGATGTGATCGCCATGATGAAGGAGATCTACGGTAAAACCGGCGGCGCCTGTAACGGCAAAGGCGGTTCCATGCATATCGCCGATCTCAGCAAAGGCATGATGGGCGCCAACGGCATTCTTGGCGCGGGGGCACCGCTAATCTGCGGCGCGGCGCTGGCGGCGAAATTCCGCGGCAAGGGTGAGATTGGCATTACCTTCGCTGGCGACGGCGCCGCCAATCAGGGGACATTTCTGGAGAGTCTGAACCTGGCGGCGGTGTGGAGCCTGCCGGTGGTCTTTGTCATCGAGAACAACGGCTATGCGGAAGCCACGTCACGTAGCTATGCCACGGCGGTGGACAGCTATGTAGATCGTGCAGCCGGGTTTGGTCTGCCGGGCGTGACCGTGGACGGCACCGATTTTTTCGCGGTGTATGAAACTGCCGGCGAGCTAATCCGCCGCGCGCGTGAAGGCGGCGGACCATCGCTGCTGGAATGCAAAATGGTCCGCTTCTACGGCCACTTCGAGGGGGATGCGCAGACCTATCGCGGTCACGACGAACTGGAAGATATTCGCGCCAATCAGGACTGTCTGAAGCTGTTTCGCGCTCAGGTTGAACAGTCGGGGATGGTGGATTCCGCCGCCTTTGACGAAGTAGACAGGGAGGTGGCGGCCCTGATCGAACAGGCAGTACAGGAAGCGAAAGCGGCTCCGGAACCGAATGCGGCCGATCTGTTATCCGATGTTTATATCAGCTACTGAGAGGGGATCATCATGGCGCGTAAATTAAGCATGAAAATGGCGATTAACGAAGCGATCGACCAGGAGATGGCCCGCGATCCGAGCGTGATTATGCTGGGAGAAGATATTGTCGGCGGCATGGGTAGTGAAGGAGAGAAAGACGCCTGGGGCGGGGTACTTGGCGTGACGAAAGGACTGTATGCCAAACACGGCGATCGCCTGCTGGATACTCCGCTGTCGGAGTCTGCTTATGTCGGCGCAGCGATAGGAGCGGCGGCCTGTGGCATGCGGCCGATTGCCGAACTGATGTTCATTGACTTCATGGGGGTGTGTTTCGACCAGATCTTTAACCAGGCCGCCAAGTTCCGCTATATGTTCGGCGGTAAGGCGGAAACCCCGGTGGTGATCCGGGCTATGGTAGGTGCCGGTTTCCGGGCCGCCGCCCAGCACTCGCAGATGCTGACGCCGATTTTTACTCATATTCCCGGCCTGAAGGTGATCTGCCCGAGTACGCCCTATGACACCAAAGGGTTGCTGATTCAGGCCATCCGCGACAACGATCCGGTGATTTTCTGCGAGCATAAAAACCTGTATGGCCTGGAAGGCGAAGTGCCGGAAAAACCGTATGCCATTCCGTTTGGCGAGGCGAGCATCGTGCGCGACGGGCGAGATGTGTCGATCATTACCTACGGTCTTATGGTGCACCGCGCGCTGGATGCCGCGCAGCAGCTGGCGCAGCAGGGCATTAACGTCGAGGTGGTGGACCTCCGTTCGCTGTCGCCGTTGGATCTCGATACGGTAATTGAGACTGTGGAGAACACCGGGCGACTGGTGGTGGTGGATGAGGCCCACCCGCGCTGCAATATTGCCACCGATATCGCCGCACTGGTGGGACAGCACGCGTTTCATGCGCTAAAAGCGCCGGTTGAAATGGTCTGCGCGCCTCATACGCCGGTGCCGTTCTCGCCAACGCTCGAAGACCAGTATATCCCCAGCGCCGCACGCATTATCGACGCAGTAAAACGCACCTTCAGCTACAGAGGGAAACAATGATGAGCGAAGCAACGATCATCCCGGTGGTGATGCCCAAATGGGGGCTGTCAATGCGCGAGGGGATAGTCAATGAATGGCTGGTCGACGAAGGCGAGGAGATTACCCCGGGAATGCCGATCCTCAATGTGGAAACCGATAAAATCGCCAACGCGGTGGAGGCTACCGACGGCGGCGTGCTCCGGCGTAAGGTGGCGGGAGAAGGGGACGTGTTGCCGGTGAAAGCGTTGCTCGGTGTGCTGGCGCCGCCGACAGTAAGCGAAGGGCAGATCGACGATTTTATCCAGAGCTGGGTGGTGGCGGACGTCGATGAAGATGATGAAGAACAGGTCAGCGTCGATCGGTTCATTGAAGTGAACGACTTGCGCGTACGCTATGTTCGCAAAGGCGAGGGTACAGAAACCCTGCTGTTTATCCACGGCTTTGGCGGCGACCTGAACAACTGGCTGTTTAATCTGGATGCTTTCCCGGATGCCACCGTGGTGGCGCTGGATCTCCCGGCTCACGGACAGACGGAAACCCGACTGACCGGCAACAGCCTGGCGGCGTTAGCAGGATTTGTGATCGAATTTATGCAGGCGCTGGAGATGCCTGCCGCGCACCTTATCGGCCACTCGCTGGGCGGCGCTATTGCCGCGCAGCTGGCGCTGGATGCCCCGCAGCGGGTACGTTCACTGACCCTGATCGGCAGCGCGGGTTTCGGACCTGAAATTAACCTGTCCTATACCCAGGGGTTTATTGATGCCCAGTCGCGGCGCGATCTTAAACCTGTGGTGGAGTTACTATTTGCCGATACGGAATTAGTGAGCCGCCAGCTGCTGGATGATTTGCTTAAATACAAGCGGCTGGACGGCGTCACCGACTGTCTGCAACAGCTGCATGATGGCCTGTTTAGCGGCGGGCAGACCTCGTTGCCGGGGCAACGGTTGAGCGGCCTTACGCCGCCGCTGCTGCTGATCTGGGGCGAGGAGGACGCGATAGTTCCTCCTGAGCATGCGGCGCTGGCGCCAGCGGGCAGCAGAGTAGTCCGCATCGCTGGCGCCGGGCATATGCCACAGATGGAGAAGTCAGCGCAGGTGAACCAGCTACTCCAGCAACATGTGAGTGGCGAAAGGTAGATGATGAACAATGTTTTCCCTGGCCGCCGTACATGACGGCCAGTTTTTCCCTCGCGGATCGCACCGTCGAATACCCATGGCTACGTTGTTCCCGACGCTTTACACTGCAAAATGAAAAGCGCCGTAAACAAAGGATAAGGCATGGACTTAGAAAATATTTTTCGGAATGTGAAACTGAGCAAAACTGAAAGTAGTTCGGCGCTGAACTGGGTCAGGGCGCTCGCCGGAAAAGAGACCGGCCTCATCTGTTTCACCGGCGATTATCAAAGCCCGTTAGCCCAGGCGGCCGATACGGCGTTTATTATCCACGACCCGCAAAAGTATGATGACGATATTTACTGGAGTAATCCTTTATTTTCCCTGTGCCGAATATGCCGTGTGGAATAGCAAACATATTTTTCCATTAATAGAAAATAGGTACAAAGTGGCTCGAAATGCAAACAGGTTTTTGTCCGCTGTTTTTTCTGGCACAGCGCGATACCGTTCCGTTTACATCGTGGAGAAGACGTTGATGATAACGCCGCCGGAGATTATCAGCAGCATAGCGATGATTGCCGGCAGGTCTGGTTTTTGCTTATACAGAATCATGGAACAGAAGGTGACGCCGACGATCCCAAAGCCGCACCACAGTGAATATGCCACCCCCACCGGGATGGTACTCATGGCGCGGGTGAGGGCGAAATAGCACAGTACGTAGGCGCAGACCACCAGTACTGAAGGTGCCAGCTTGCTAAAGCCGTTGGTTTTTTTGATCATCGAAGTACCGATAATTTCTGAGCCGATGGATAGCGCCAGCCATAAGAATCCGCTCTTCAACATATGCGATTCCTTTCCTGTTAGTTGTCGGTCTTTTTGTCCACTGAGGCGGCCGGCCCGGAAGGGATGTCGGTACTCGCCTCATGGCCCATTTTCGAAAACAGGTTCATGATCACGATGCCGCTGGCGATAATCGCCATGCCGATAATGGCCGCAGTGTCCGGGTGCTGGCCGTAAAAGACCATCCCCAACATTGAAACTACGAGGATTCCGCTGCCGGACCAGGTGGCATATGCCAGGCCGACGGGAATGTCTTTTACCGCGCGGGAAAGCGAGTAGTAGCAGGTGCAGTACAGGACGACCAGCAGCCCAAGCAGTAGCATTTTGCTTATTCCTTCGCTACTACTGAACATTTTCAGGGTGGACGTCGCCGAGGTTTCCGCAAGAATAACCAGCAGCATCCATATCCAACATTTTGTTTTTGAAGACATCATAAAATCCGGCTCTATTTATTAGGGCTCCGTTTGGGAAACGGAAAACATTGTACGTTAGGGCTGCATTTTATACTGACTGATTACTTGATGATTTACACAATCCACAGGAATTTTTTAACCCAAAATGACTGCGCTACGTGGCCGAAGTTTCAGATATTTTACGTTACTGTTCTCTTTTGCATCGCTGGGTATCTGACAACGTATTTGTATCAGAACCCCAGTCAGGTCGTTCACCTGTCATAATCGCTCTTTGCTGTTCCTTGCCCCCGCACTGGAACAGGCCTGGATAAGGGTTATGAGGGGCAACCGTCATTCCCACACTGGAGATATCAGCACATCCGGAAAGCACCAAAATGAAAAAGGAAGTCATAAAAAGTAATTTAGCCATTTATATAAATTTCCTAAAATACCTGCTGTCCCCTTCACAAGGGCTAAAGTACAACCTTGTTACCACTCACTCCTTACAGGAATCAGTTCAGATAGCCATGCCGTTTTACCCGCCAGCAATGAAGGGGGATTATGTATTGTCTTCCCGAACTCCCAGGCAGCAAAAGCCAGAAAACCGACCAGGACGATGATGGCCACTCTCAACACCCGGCGGTCAGCATGCAGCAATACCACACTAGCGACCAACAGCAGGATCAGGGTGACAGGCCAGCAGGAAACAACCGCAATATACGACATCAACAGGTAATCCATGATCATGGTCTCACCTCTTCATTTCTGACCTGAATACCTCATCATTCGTCGTACTATACGGATAAAATGCGGCGCTAATATTGCCGCAGAACATCTTTCTCAGAATCATGATTAATTCTGGGTTTGATGAGAACCCTGGGACCACTCAAACGGCCAGGCAGCGCGCTTTGGGCAATCCCATTTCGGCTCTCAACTGGCTCACTGAAGCTCAGCCAGAATTTTTTCTGGAGACACACTGCCAAGAAAAGTATGGGCAGACTCGTCAATCACCACCATTGCAGGTGTCACCTTAACGCCAAGCCGATCCGCCAGCGCAGATTGTTTAATTACCAGATTTTTGCATTTTTCTGAGCTGTCATTTGCCGGTAAAAAACCCGCCATTGCGTTTTGAAGACTTTTTGGACGGTCGGATGCACACCAGACTCGTGCCATATCTTCAATAACCGAATCCTTGATAGATGACGGCACTACCGTCAGAAATGACATCGTCAGTCCTGCATCAGTATATTTCTTAACGTTTTTAACGACGTAGCTACAATAAACACATTGATTATCGATAAAAACCAATAGCTTGTGTTTTTCTGCGCTGGCCTGAAAAGTAATAGGTTCCAGTTCAGATAAGGAACGCGAGATGTCTTCATAAGCCATCTGCGGTGTTGTATCTGAGGCCGGAATAGGCGAAGCCAGAACGCTGGAACTGGCGGAAACCAAAATAGCTGTGACTAATCCTTTAAGAAAAAAATTCATAATCCCTCTTTTGTTTTTCTGTTTTAATACTGAAATAGCTCATGCGCGGCGATTCCAGTTAACGCCTTTTCCATCATTTTGGAAAATAAAATCGATCCTGATTTCTGCAAATTTCCTTAAATTCAGATGTAAATCGCAGTATGCCATACGCTCATTCTGCGCTCATGGAGATAATCAGCACAGCCCGCATTTATCATCAGATAACCAGATTGATGCCGGGTGGAGATCACATTCTTCATCCCGATGGTCATCCGGCCGATCCAGTACCGTGCAAGCCACGGTACAGAACAGTGAGTTCAGGCGCTTCATATCTCCCAGCAACCCCAGATGCAGCGAACTGTATGGCGCTTTTACTGGGATATTCAGAAATCAGCGCATTTTCACGGGCATTTCGCCGATGGTTTGGCATCAGTCCCCGGGATTACAGAGCCAGGCGAAATTAAGCTGTAACCTGTATTCGCCGTTACATGAGCTTTCCGCATTTAAAGGTTTCAGCAGCCCACAAGCGAAAACATATCCAGTCAACCGCGTGCAAGCGTTGTTGTCCTGGAATGTACCCCTGCCTGTAACTCAAAAAAACAGTGAAATGTGAACCGTGTAAAAAGTATTTTTCTACTGGATTAAAAATAGAGCTATTTTTCTTTAACGGAGGTTAGTTGCGAAGTCTCCCGATCGCTATGCTGCTGGTAAAACAGGTAGATATGAATAACCAACACAAAAAGACAGTCAAACTGTCGGGAGCCAGTCATGAAAGATATGAATTGCCATCACGATTCTGTAAACCAGGCTATTGCGCTTGTCGAAAAAGCGAAGCAGGCCCAACAGATATTAAACTCATTTCCTCAGGAGAAGATCGACTTTATTGTCGCAGGGATGATCGCGGCGGCGGAAGAGGCCGCGGAACGTCTGGCAAAGATGGCCGTCTATGAAACCGGCTTCGGCAATGTGGAAGATAAAGTGGTAAAAAATAAATTTGCCAGTACCACGCTTTATGAGTACATTAAAGATTTGAAAACCGTCGGCGTTCTGAAAGAAGACCCGATGACTAATACGGTGGAAATCGCGACGCCTATGGGGGTACTGGCGGCGTTGATTCCATCCACCAACCCGACATCAACGGCAATTTATAAAGCAATTATTGCACTTAAATCGGCTAACGGAATTGTCCTGGCACCTCATCCCTCTGCCCGAAACAGTATTATAGAAGCCGCCAACGTGGTATATCAGGCTGCCCTGAAAGCCGGTGCCCCGGAAGGCATTATCGGCTGTATGACGCACCTTTCACTGGACGGCACCCAGGCACTGATGTGTCATCCTGATACCGCGATGATCCTCGCCACAGGTGGCGAAGCCATGGTGAAGGCGGCCTACAGTTCAGGGAATCCGGCTATCGGCGTCGGCCCCGGCAACTGTCCGGCATTTATTGATAAATCGGCCAATACGGAAGAGGCCATCAGGAAAATATTTAAAAGCAAGACATTCGATAATGGCGTTATTTGCGCCTCGGAACAATCCATAGTGATTGAAAAAGCCATTGAGGAGCAGGTCAAACGCGCCATTGAAATTTATGATGGCTATCTCCTTTCTCAGCAGGAATCAGAAAAACTCAGTAAAATTCTTCTACGTGACAACGGTTCCATGAACCCGGCAATTGTCGGACGTACTGCTGGCTATATTGCTGATATGGCGGGGATTACGATCTCGGGTGATGTCAAAGTATTAGTTTCGCAACAATCTTCAGTTTCTCATCAGAATCCTTATGCACGGGAAAAACTGGCGCCAGTTCTGGCGCTGTATGTAGAAGACAATGCCGGATATGCCATTGATCGTTGCGTTGAGCTGCTGAAGAACGAAGGCAGCGGCCATACGGCGTCCATTCATGCGCACAACTCGCAGGTGATCCGCGAGTACGCAGCGCGGGTTCCGGTATCCCGTTGTTTAATTAATACGCCCAGCGCTCTGGGCGCCATCGGCGCCACGACGAAACTAGCGCCAGCTCTGACGCTGGGGTGCGGCGCTATCGGGGGAAGTTCGGTGTCAGATAATATTGGTCCTCAACATTTAATTAATATTAAAAGAGTGGCCTATGATTCAGCGCAATTAATGCCGTCATAATCCTCACTATTTACTCATGATTATGAACGCTGTTGCCCTTTATCAAAGGTAATGGCTATTTTTGTGCAATTATTCTGATGTTATAAATTTGGATAAATATTATGCAAAATACATTTTTTATGCCCCCGGTTAATATGATGGGAGCTGGTTGCCTTAGTCGGGCGGTACAACAAATTCGCGATTATGATATTCATAAATGTTTGATTGTTACTGATAGTTTTCTTAATAAATCGGCGATGATGGGACGGCTTAAAGTACTGCTTAATCGGCATGATGTGGATACCGTTGTTTTTGACGGTGTTTTATCCAATCCGACAACAAGTAATGTTCGGGAGGGGCCCGATTTCAGATAATAAGTGCGACATTCATGGAAAGGTGTAGAAGAGGAAGCCG
>ERZ1673961.229-NODE-229-length-26535-cov-7.583573_pt1 | contig 26535 bp, 25 predicted proteins | sample MGYA00580189_ERZ1673961 | MGnify/ENA primary metagenome ERZ1673961 (study PRJEB41334, sample SAMN05608105) | rock metagenome | biome: terrestrial subsurface; feature: shale formation; material: shale | place: USA: Pennsylvania ... | reverse complement strand
AGTAAATCACGACTTGTTGCTAAAAGTTGAGCTATGCTGCCGTAAGCTCACAGATTATCAGGTAGGGCAGGATAACGTACAAAAGTGGGGATTTGACGTTCACAACCCTGTTTTCGGAATCAGTGCCGGTCTTATTGTTTTATGTCTTATTTCATTGCTTTTAGTTGACCCTAATACCGCTCGAGATGCTTTGAACGGTGTTAAAAACGGAATCATTGAGCAATTTGATGCGTTTTTCATGTGGTCAGCGAACTTCTTCGTATTATTCGCCGTTGTTTTACTGTTATCGCCGCTGGGGAAAATTCGCTTAGGTGGCAAAGACGCAACACCTGATCATTCAAGAGTATCTTGGTTATCCATGCTATTTGCTGCAGGTATGGGTATTGGTCTTCTGTTCTGGAGTGTTGCAGAGCCAACCGCGTACTTCACTGATTGGTGGGGAATGCCATTAAATGCGGAACCATACTCTGACGAAGCGAAATCATTGGCAATGGCTGCGACCATGTTTCACTGGGGTGTTCATGGTTGGGGTATCTACGCCCTTGTTGCACTAGCTCTTGCCTTCTTTGCATTTAACAAGGGCTTACCACTGTCACTACGCTCTGCTTTTTACCCAATTTTTGGTGACCGTGCATGGGGTTGGTTAGGTCATGTCATCGACATCCTGGCAGTACTTTCGACGTTGTTTGGTCTGGCGACGTCATTAGGTTTGGGTGCTCAGCAAGCGACAAGTGGTATCAACCATGTATTTGGTCTTGATGGTGGTATCGGCACTCAAATGATCGTGATCGCCTTTGTGACCTTCATTGCGGTACTTTCGGTCGTTCGTGGTATCGATGGTGGTGTTAAGGTGCTTAGTAATGTCAACATGGTGGTCGCTTTTGCGTTGCTTATTTTCATTACCTTCATCAGCTTCGACACCGCCTTTACGTCAATTTTTGATACAACCAAAGCGTATATCGAGTACATCATTCCGCTGAGTAATCCTCACGGTCGAGAAGATGAAACTTGGATGCAAGGTTGGACTGTATTCTACTGGGCATGGTGGGTTTCTTGGTCGCCATTCGTCGGTATGTTTATCGCACGAGTATCGAAAGGTCGTACAGTACGAGAATTCATCTGTGCAGTTATTATCATTCCAACAGTGGTTACACTTATCTGGATGGCTATCTTTGGTGGCATTGCACTTGATCAGGTTGTGAATAAAGTGGGTGAGCTGGGGACAAACGGCCTAACGGACATTTCTCTGACTCTGTTCCATGTGTATGACCAACTGCCATACAGCTCGGTAATTTCGATTCTTTCTATCGGCCTGATTTTGGTGTTCTTTGTAACGTCGTCGGATTCCGGTTCTTTGGTCATCGATAGCATTACAGCTGGCGGTAAAATTGATGCTCCAGTACCTCAGCGAATTTTCTGGGCATGTATTGAAGGGGCAATCGCGGCGGTTATGCTTTGGATAGGCGGTAAAGAAGCCTTGCAGGCACTACAGTCTGGCGTTGTCGCAACAGGCTTGCCGTTTACATTAGTTTTGCTGGTTATGTGTGTCAGCTTGGTTAAGGGTTTAAGAACTGAGCTACCTGCATACAAATAGTCTATCTGAAACACACGATTTCAATGCCGAGCTTTTTAAGCTCGGCATTTTTATTTGTTCTTTCCTTTTTAATAAATTCATTTAGAGTTTGTGCGTCGCCAACTTCAAAATTGTTAAATCATGTCTATCAATAAGCTCATTCTAATTCGTGGTCTTCCGGGATCTGGAAAAACAACGCTGGCTAAACAGCTGATACCAATGCTCGATGCGAAACATTTCGAAGCGGACATGTACTTTGAAAAAGAAAGTGGGGAGTACCACTTCAATCCACAGCAACTTCCTCAAGCTCATGAGTGGTGTTTCCGTCAAGCTCGAAGATGGTTAAACCAAGGTAAAACCGTCATAGTGAGCAATACTTTTGTTCGCCTTTGGGAAATGAAGCGGTATCTGGATTACTGTAAAAAGAAGGGTATCGAGGTCGAGATAAAAGTGTGTGATGGTGAATATCAGAGTATTCACGATGTCCCAACGGCAACGATCGAGAAGATGCGACACCAGTGGCAGGATTAAGCATAAGCAACAATCAAACCTTGTCTAAAGATCAGTCTTAAAGTTGCAGAGTCTTACTGACAATCATTGTTGTGAGTCGAAGAATAATTACTGACAAATAGGTTATCGAAGAAAGTTGCGTTTCAATATGGGAGATTTTTTGAACAAGGTTCCTCCCTATGCCCATAAAAATGACATTGATCGCACTCGCCATTATGGCATCCACGCACGTTCAAGCCCATCCAACTGTTGCACCTTTAGTCTCGCTAGCAGAAACCTATCAAGATGGGATTGATGTGTCGCAATACTGGTACAGTGAAAAACTGGATGGTATTCGTGCTTACTGGACGGGGCAACACCTTGTAACGCGTAATGGAAACCGGATACACGCTCCTAAGTGGTTTACAGCACCATTGCCAGATTACCCTCTGGATGGGGAACTTTGGGCCGGGCGAGGTAATTTTCATTTGGTCCAGCAAACGGTTTTGGACAAAACACCGGTCGACAGCGCGTGGAAGAAAGTAGATTTTATGTTGTTTGATATGCCTTACTCTGCGGGTGACTATCGGAAGCGCTATTACAATATCCAAAACTTGGTGTATGAACTGGACGAGCCACACATTAAGTACGTCGAGCATATGGCTATTCAAGATGAAGAGCACTTATTTAGCCAATTAGACAAAATCGCGTTAGCTGATGGGGAAGGTGTCATGTTACGCAAGGTGTCTAGTCGTTACCAAGCGGGCCGGGGCAGTGATTTACTTAAGTTAAAACGTTTTGCCGATACAGAAGCACAAGTGATCGGACATAAGCCTGGAACTGGTCGCTTGTTGGGAATGATGGGCGCGATTCTGGTTCGTATGCCTGATGGTACAGAGTTTTATATTGGTAGTGGATTTACAGACGAGTTGCGTCGAAACCCACCACAATTGGGTTCGATTATCACATTTAGGTACAACGGGTTTACTCATAACGGAAAACCGAAATTTGCCCGATTTTTGCGCGAGCGTTCTAAAGAGTAGCCTTGCTCGATTCTTACTTATCGACGTTCCCCACTGTCACACCACAACGCTTAAAAAGACCCTGCCAGAACTGTATGTGCTCCAGGGTTCTTTTTCTGAACGTGTTGTGAGCATCCATCAGTCCGTATGACTCGCCATGAAGGTCTATTCTTTTTTCGATTAAGTTAACGCCATTGTCCAAGCGTTGGTATGTACTGTCCAAATAGGCCAGATATGGTTGTACTTCTTTCACGTAAATAGATTGAAAAACGTTATTTAAGTAACGAAACGTTGTGATATCTCGATTCTGGCCGCAAATAATCTTACTTTGGTTTGTTTCGAGCAATTGGGTGGTTTCATTTAGCCAATGGGAAGCGTTTACGAGAGAGTAGTAAAGTCGACCCATAAGGCGAGACTTCTCCAGCACTTCCTGGTATTGCACGATATGAAAATCCGGTAATCGAGAGATAGTCTTGTTAGGCGTTTCATACATATTACCTAAGAGGTTAAAAGCTTTGCTCACCATCGCAATTTGGTTTTTGTTATCGACAGATAGCCAATCAGAGGCTGTGAGTTGTTTTTGCATCGTCTCACTGGCAAACAACAGGTTATCAAGGTGAGTATGCAGGTGACTCCATTTCTTACCGTACAATAGTGTTAGAGTTTGTCGTTCATCATCGCTAATTGGAAAGTCATTCAGGCATGAATTCAAAGTCCTGAGTAACGATGTCTGATAGTCTAAATCGTGAAAGGCATCCTGTACTTTACCTAGTTGCGAGTTTTTGTCTGCCAAAAGATTAAACAAGCCACACTGACGAAGTTGGTAGCTTTCCAACAGTCCGAGTGTCAGTCTGGGTAATGGCTGAAAAAGCGCTCGTCGAGGGGGAATGGTGATGGCGGGCAGGGAAGTTATCTCAATGCTTGAAACGTCCAATACATTCGCCAAGCGTTGATGGTATTTATCCAGCAGCGCTTGTTCAGGGTTGAATAAATCGGTACAACCTGAGAGTAATGTTATTGAGAACAATAGGGTTAGACGCACACTGTTCCTTTCTAATCACTGAGTTGGCTTGGTATAAAAGTATACCTGACTAAGGTTCGGTTCGATCAAAAAAGCCAGCGATTGCTGGCTTTTACAGGAGATTATTGTACCGAAAAGTTCAATTGAACCTCTGGCTTTTGGTGGTGCATCCAACGTAACCTGACGCCAAGCAACAGAGCGGCAGACGACAGGCCAATAATAAAGCCAATCCAGAAACCTTGCGCGCCCATCGGCTCAACGATCCAGTTGGTACGGCCAAGGATGTAACCCATTGGTAAACCGCAAATCCAATAAGCAACGAAAGTTCGATTAAAGATAGCGCGCATGTCTTTATACCCACGCAATGCACCTGCGGCGATCACTTGTACGGCATCGGTAAACTGATATATCGCAGCGAGTAACAATAGTTCCATCGCCAGTTTGATAACTTCTTGGTTGCTGGTATATAACTCTGCGACAAATTCACGGAATACTACCGTTAGAAATGCCGTTACAACTGTCATTGCAGTACCAACCATGATACCAACACGCGATGCCACTCGGGCGCCTGCTACACTTTCTTCTCCAAGTTTATGCCCGACTCGAATACTAACAGCGGCACCAATACTCATTGGCAGCATGAACACAAGAGTCGAAAAGTTAATCGCGACCTGGTGAGCTGCAACAATAATTGGACCAAGAGGGGACACCAGAAGTGCAACGACAGCAAACAGCGTTACCTCAAAAAATAGCGCGGCAGCAACAGGAAAGCCGAGCTTAAACAGACGAATTTGCGCTTTCAGTTGTGGTGGGTGGAACTCAGCAAAGATATTGATGTTCTTTAGTCGTTCCGACGTAACCACATAAAATAAGAGCAGCGCAAACATAATCCAATAAACGATAGTTGTTGCGACGCCACAACCAACGCCACCAAGCTCTGGCGCACCAAACTTGCCGTAAACGAAAATCCAGTTCAATGGAATGTTGAGCAATAAACCTATAAAACCGATCACCATTGCTGGTTTAGTGAGTGACATCCCATCGGTAAAACTTCTCAAAGCCTGAAACAGGAGAAAAGCCGGCACCGCTAAAATGACAGCGTGAATATAGCCTATGGTTTTTTCAGCCATCAGCGCTTCTATATCCATAAACCCGAGGATAAGTTGAGTTTGCAATAGCACCACAATAATAGGAATGCTAACGAATAGCGCCATGGCGATGCCTTGCTGAATCTCGAAAGGTATTTTTACCCGACGACCAGAGCCGTTAAGTTGTGCAACAACAGGTACCAACGCCATTAACAAGCCAATGCCAAATAAAATCGATGGAAGCCAAATACTTGAAGCAACGGACACGGCTGCCATGTCAGTAGCACTTACGCCACCTGCCATTACTGTGTCCACAAACCCCATGCCTGTCTGAGCGACGGAAGCTATCAATACAGGGGTAGCCAATTTTATAAGACTCGACGCTTCTTCTTTATAGTGCTGCACGAAATACTCCAGGGCGCAAAGAGAGATTGAAATTGAAAGAATGAGAGAGCTCGAGAACAAAAGATGTGATGGACTGACCTAGTGGTTGATCTTAACCATGATAAGGTGGAAAAATGTCTCAGAGAGCCTCCGCGCAAATGATAAACAATTGTATCTTTATATGCCATACCTTTAACTGCATATTAACTTGAAAACAGTTTATAGTAGTCCGATAGAAGAAAGGTAAACGCGTAGAAATAAACATCTCTCGAGCGTTGTTTTAGTAGAGATCAGATAAGTAGGTATAAACAATGTTTACTGGAATAGTACAGGGCACGGCAAAAGTCGTGAAGATCGAAAAGAAAGAGCGTTTTCAAACTCATGTGATCGAGTTAGATGGCTCCCTTCCTGATGGGTTAGAGATTGGGGCTTCCGTCGCACATAATGGTTGCTGTCTGACTGTCACTCAAATCGACGGGAAGCACATTAGTTTTGATTTGATGCAAGCGACACTAGCATTAACCAATCTGGGTTTTCTCAGTGAGGGCGATAACGTCAATATCGAACGAGCGGCTAAATTTGGTGATGAAATTGGTGGTCACAATATGTCTGGTCATATTAGTTTGATGGCCACCATTGTCGACGTCATTGACACGCCAAATAACCGAACCATCTGGTTCGAGTTGCCTCAAGATTCAATGAAATACGTATTGGCCAAAGGGTATATTGGTATCGATGGCTGTTCGTTAACAATTGGCGAGGTAGAAGACAATCGTTTCTCTGTACATCTGATTCCTGAGACGTTGCAGAGAACTCTGTTTGGCGGTAGGAAAGTGACTGAACGTGTCAATATTGAGTTCGATCCACAAACTCAGGCTATTGTCGACACGGTCGAGCGTGTGCTGGCAGCGAAACAAATTTAAATATCAGTGATATTTGCCGTGATCTAAAAAAGGAGCGTTATTGCTCCTTTTTACGTTTTAGTTTATTCGTAGTTATCGTCAATAAACAGCTCTACTTTGTCATTCAGTTCATCCACATGCATGTTGAGATGAATGGCATGACAACAGGCAGGGCAGTCATCATAAAACTCTTGGTCACCATTACTGGCGTCTAAAGTGATTCCTATTGAGTGCCCACAATGCGGACACTTTACGTGTCTTTCAGTATAGTTTTTCATACAACAACTCCTCGTATTGCAGGGCTTTTAAAACAATTTATTGTGGAAGCTCAGCCCTATCACTTACTTTGTCCCAACATCGAGAGATACTTAAATTTTAAGTGTAGTTGTTGCTATTTGAATCGAAATAAGTACAAAACTTGACCCCAAACTCAACACTGAATCTGGGGTCAATTTTCAGAGTGATATCACTCGTAAATTTACATTATGCAACGTTTTAAGTATTTCAAATCAGACAGAAATAATTTTGTTAATGGTTAGCTGAGCTTGCTCTAAATAATGCCCGCCAAACAGGTTGCAATGGTTAAGAACATGGTAGAGATTATAAATCTCTTTACGTTCCTGGTATCCAGGTAATAATGGCATAACTGATTCATATCCTTGATAAAATTCAGGTCTGAACCCACCAAAAAGCTCAGTCATCGCAATGTCGCACTCTCTGTCGCCCCAGTAGCATGCAGGGTCATAGCAAATAGGTCCGACAGGTGTCACGGCAGCATTACCATTCCATAAGTCACCATGCAGTAACGATGGCTCCGGTGTGTGATTCGACAAAAGCTGTTTCACGACGTTAACAAAGTCCTCAATATCGACCAAAGTTACGCCTTTTTCTTTCAGTAATTGTAATTGCCATCCTATGCGCTGCTCTGCAAAGAACATGCACCACTTCTTGTGCCACTGGTTAGGTTGTAGGGTTGAACCCAAATAGTTGTCGGTATCAAATCCAAACTCTTTTTGTTCTCCCCATTGGTGTAATTGAGCAAGCTGTTGGCCAAACAAGAAGCTGTTTTGCGCATCTTCTAACGGTTTAGTTGGGAGGTAGTTAAGAATTAAGAAAGAGTTATTTTTTGTTTTGCCGACCAGTACGACCTCTGGAACAAATACGGTTGAAGTTTCACGTAACAGATGCAGGCTTTCGGCCTCTACTTGGAACTTAGACAAAAAATCACGATCGTTTATTTTAACGAAATAGCGTTGCTCGCCATCATTGATCATATAGCTTTCATTGATATCTCCACCAGAAAGGCGAACTTTTTCGTTGATTTGATATTCAAATAACAGCGTATCAGAAAGCTGTTGCGATATTGCTTGCCACATACAAAACCTCGCGAATCTGTTTGACCACCAATAGTTTAGGATAAACGACGAGAAATTGGCGCGTTGCTGCGCATACTTGAACAATAAATTTATGAATCTGCTGACGAAATTTGCATAAGTGTGAATCATATCGCTCATAAGTTTATGATTTATCGTCCTAGCAGATGGTTATATACCCACACAACATGTATTATAATTTTTTTGACTTTGGTTCCATTGATAGCATGAAAGTACTGATATGTGATGACTCAGCAATCGCAAGAAAACTGATTATAAGAACAATCGTGCAAAGTTCATCAATGCAGCTGATCGAAGCCCAAGATGGGTATGAAGCACTGAAGATTCTGGCGGAACAAAATATTGACATTATGTTCCTCGATCTCACGATGCCGATTATGGACGGTTTCGAAGTTCTAAAATCCTTACCAGTAAGCCGCTACAACACCCAGATAGTGATCATCTCTGGCGATGTCCAACAAGAAGCCCAACAGCGCTGCATCGAATTAGGTGCAAAAGCGTTTATTGCAAAACCATTGTCTGAAGAGCAAGTGGCCCCGCTTTATGAGCAACTGGGAATGCAATACGCATTTAAGCCTACCGTAGAGCTCAGTCCTAAACAGCAAGTATTCGATGATCTTTCCTCGCTTGCGAAGTTTCGAGAAGTCGCGAATGTCGCCCTAGGAAAAGGGGCCGCCATCATGGCCGATCATTTGCGTGAGTTTATTCAGTTGCCTGTACCTCACGTTGGGCCATTAACATATGGAGAGCTCCATATGACGCTGGTTGATGTCATTCGCCGTGACGGTTCGATTGCGGTCGCACAACGGTTTGTTGGTGGTGGTATTCATGGTGAAGCATTAGTTTGCCTTAGAGGTAAACACATCGACCAGATAGGAGAGCGGCTAGGCTTTCAACTGGAGTTCACCAGCTATAACGAGATCATTCTTAATATCTCTAACTTGTTAGTGTCTTCGTTCTTAACGTCGTTAGGGTGCCAGTTAGACAAGCAGTTCTCGCTTCGCCAGCCAAGTATCATTGAAACCTTACCGACTTATAGTGAGCAGCAAGGTCAAAAAGGGGAGCTTTTTACGATTGAATATACATACATGGCGGAATCACTGGACTTTGAATGTGAAGTGCTCTTTCTGATAGACAAACCATCTGTAGAAATCATTTATGAAATCATGGAGTTAATCTGATGTCCGAAATCACGCTGGACATGGCTGACTTTCACTGGGTCACGCAAATCTTAGACACAATGGACTCTGGCCTTATTGTGCTGGATCGCCAGTATAAGGTCTGCGTGTGGAACAGCTTTATGCAATCCTACAGCGGTGTATTGTCGCAAGAAATTCTCGGTGAGAGTCTATTCGACCACTTTGAAGACCTGCCTAGAGCTTGGCTCGAGACAAAACTAAATACATCAGCTGACTTGGAAACTCGTTCATTTTCTAGCTGGGAAAATCGTCCATACCTTTTTAAGTTTACTAACTTTTCTCCGGTATCGAACAGCAGCACCTTTATGTATCAGGATATCGTGATCACGCCGCTGCGCTCTCTTTCCGGAGAGATAAGCCATATCGCCATCCAAATAAACGATGTGTCTGAAACGGCACGAAGCCGTATTTATCTTAAAGAAACCAATCAACACCTTTCAGAAATCAGTCGTAAAGACGGTCTTACCGGTTTGTTTAATCGCGCTTATTGGGAACAATCACTCAAAGAAGAGTTTACCCAAATAAAAGTCGTTGATGGGTCATGTTCCCTGGTTATTTTCGATATTGACCACTTTAAACAAGTTAATGATAACTATGGTCACCCTGTTGGGGATGAAGTGATTCGTCGAACATCAGCTCTGTTAAGAAAAACAGCCCGAAGCAGCGACATTTGTGGTCGTTTTGGCGGGGAAGAGTTCACAGTGTTGTTAAAAAATACCAATCAGGAACAGGCCAGTTATTTTGCAGAGCGGCTACGTAAACGCGTAGAACAAGAGACCGTGAAAGTTGAAGATTCTCTGATTAACTACACCGTCAGTATCGGCGTATGCGAATATAAGCCTCACTTTGAAAGCCATATACAATGGTTAAAAAGTGCAGACTCCGCTTTGTATCGTGCAAAAGAAAGCGGACGAAACCAAAGTTGTGTATTTGGTGACGACTAAATCGAGACGAGTTTCTATGTTGTTGGTTACTAGCTGTCCATTTGGCTCGTAAATACGCATTTCTATGACATAAGTTAGTGAAATTTCTTAGTAATGTCTTACTATTGATACAATTGTGCACCCAGCATTCTAGTCTTGACGTTAATGGAGAAATACAGTGGTTGTTGAAACGGATGGTTACCTTGCTCTTATCGAACACTTGTCGCTAAACCTTGATATCTTTACCACCGAGCGTGGTGATACAGGTTCAGAAAGTATCGAAGATGTGGTTACCGATATGGTGGCATCAAATATCATGATGATTTTCGAGCAAAACCCTGAACTTCATTCCAGTGTGCGTTTTAAGTTGTTAAAAGAAGCGGATGCCGTAGTAGAAGACTTGGGTGAAGTCCTCGCTGGAGTCTGGGGTAAGAAGGCGACCAATGAACAGATTACTTTTCTGGAAGAGTACGTCGCATTGGTGAAAAATCTCTTTGATAACGCAGTGGCGATTTACGACTAGAGGCTTATGTTGTTTGAATCGTGAATTCTTATCGTTCAAAACGCTCGTGGCGTTACAATGTCACCCTTCTGATTTGCCAAAATTTTGATGCCCAATAGGGGTTGTCAATCCGAGAAATAATGACGCCTTTCGATGTGGACGCGTGCATAAACTGCTTGTTACCCAAATAGATACCAACATGATATGTTGTTCTTCTGGTCTTAAAAAAGACAAGGTCCCCTTGTTTGGCTTCATTCCATCCTAATTCTACGCCTTGTTTAGATTGCTGCCTTGTCGTCCTCGGTAAAGCAAGTTGATACGCTTCCACAAAGGCCTTTTGCACAAAGGCAGAACAATCAATACCTGACTTTTGTGTCCCACCCAAGCGGTACGGAGTGCCGTGCCACTCGTTATAAAACTGCAGTAACTCCGGTTTGCTAGCCAAAGTTTTCGCAGGGGGAACTGTCACAGCCACGGCGTGCTCTGCTGGCTCAGGACCCGACGAACAAGCTGTCATAAGTGTGCTGATTATCAAAGAGAAATAAATACGACGCAAATCATCCACCTACCATTCAAGTGATTAATACATGAAATATTATTGTCACAATCAATCCATACTATTGAACGCTTATCACGGTTTTATCAACTTTATGTGATGGACACGCAGTAAAACCGTTCAAACCTAAGAAAGAATAAAAATTGATTATGGCAACGCGCAAACGCTCACGCTTTTCACTCTCACTGATTCAGACGATCAGTGCAACATTTTTAACTATCATTGCACTTGTTATAGCTCTTTCTGCTTCAAGTTTCAAAGGAATGGGACAGATCGGAGAACAATTTGAAGATCTGTCTCAAAAAGCATTACCTATGGCAATGGCCAACGCCAAGTTAACCAGAAATGTTCTCGAGATCGTTAAATTGCTAAACCATGGCATGCAAGTTACCGAGCCTAAAGAACTCCCTATAATTGAATCACAAATAGAAGCGTTAGCTATTCAATCTGAGGGCTTAACGGAAAAAACCTCTGGCGTTGCGGTTTCGCTTTCAAATGAGTTAAAAACCAAAATCGAAAACTTGCACAACATCACTCAAGCGATATTGCTAAAGCAGAAGGCAGTGATCCAGATTCAAACGGATATCAATTCAGCGGTTGGTGGGTTCCGCTACGGTCTAAGCTCTATCGGCCCGGAAATGAACCGCATCAGCTCTTTTTTGAGTGCAGACAATCCTCAATCAAGTGACGCTGCCAATCGGTTTATTGCTTCAGCAAGTTCGATGGAAAGCACCTTTTTAATGATGCTTACGCATACTGACCTCGAGAAAGCGGAAAAAGAATACCGTGAAATGCGAAATCGAATCGCAGGGATTAACCTCGCATACTCCGATTTCCAAGCACTGCACCCTGAAGTCAGTGACTATGCCAGTCTAACCGCGCCTTATGAAATGGTAAAAGCAGGCTTTAGTGACAAAGGTATTCTGCATTTGATTCTTGCTAAACTGGAACAAAGCGAACAACAAAGAGCGGAATTTAAACAAGCTTCCCAGCTCGCTGACGATACGATGCTGTTACTTGATCAGGTTTCACTCGCAGCTTCTGATTTGATTAATGAGAGAGAAAACGTAGTAAATACGACGATAGAAACCGTTAGCTTAATGGTCATTATCGCCGCAGTGGTCATCTCAATCATTATTTTCGCAACTTTGGTTGGTTTGAGAAGCTGGACGAATCGTGTACTACAATCGGTCCTTAGCCGATTATCTGCACTGACTGAACACGATTTCCGGGAGAAAGCCGATGAGGTGGGACCTGAAGAACTGAAAGAGGTGGCGCGTAAATTGAATTTGGTCATTGATTCCACCTATGACTCCATCTCTACGGTGACTCGAAATTGTGAGACGCTTTATCAAACGGCTGAAATCAGCCATACCGCCGCAGAGCAGACTAACGAAGGACTCAGTAAACAAAATGAAGCCTTGGTGAGTATGGTCACGACCATTACACAGTTGGAAGCCTCGATACGAGAAATAGCCATGGTGACGAACGCTTCAGCCGAAGATGCTCTTGTGGCGACAACGCAAACCGAAAAAGGGGTTGAAGTTGTTGAACTAAATCGCGCTAGACTGGAGGCACTAGAGACGTCATTTACTATGAATGAACAGTCCATACTGGAGCTCGATGAGCGCGTGAAACAGATTCGCGAAATGGTCGATATGATCAGTGGTATTGCTGATAACACTAACTTATTGGCTTTGAATGCAGCGATAGAAGCGGCGCGTGCAGGTGAGCAAGGTCGCGGTTTTGCGGTGGTAGCAGATGAAGTGCGTAAACTTGCCAGCGATACGTCTCAACAAACCACCAATATTCGGGCAATGATGAATGAGTTGACGACAGCCGCAGAGCGTTCTCGACAAGCCGTGAGCGATTCCCGGGAAGAAATGACGCATGCACTAGAATCGAGTCATGAAGTTAAATTGGTATTTTCCGACATCAATCATGCCGTTAAGCTTATTCAAGAACGTGTTGAACAGATCTCTATCGCGACAGAAGAGCAGGAGCGGGCAACCGCTGATGTGTCACAATCAATCGCACAAATATCGGAACAAGGCGAGCAAACAAAGCTACGACTAGAATCTATGGTCGAAAGCTCAGAACAAGTGGCAGAAATTGCTGGCCATCAACAAGCTATGCTTCATAAGTATGACTTGTAAATCATAAGTAAACCGACGACAAGCCAAGGCCGGGTCTATCGACGTCCTTGGCCTTTTTGTTCCCGTTTCGTATCCCAAGCATACTTACTAAGTCTCCCATGCCAAAGTTATTTGGAGATACATGCGCTCGCAGCGTGCGAATTTGATAACATGTAACTATCCTTGCAGTAGCAGCATGTTCGTAACCGAATACATTTCCAATTACTTGGTCATGCATTAGGGCATGGTCGGTCCCAAAAATTGCCACAAAATTATAAATTGTTCGATTAGTTCTATATGCTCTTCGCTATTCACTAAAATAAGGAAACGATGATGGATAAATTCGTAGTGTTTCTCTTATGCCTTTTTTTGACGATTGGCGGTGCTGTACACATCTACGACAACATTGCCGATGGTTTATTACCTTATGATTTTGCACCGCGTTGGTTAAATATCTACTGGAGTATATTGGGCATTTTTGACCTGTTGGCAGTTTACCTTTTGGTTCGATACCGCAGGGCTGGTCTGGTATTGATGTTGGTAATCTTGTTCACCAATGTGATTTTTAACTCTCACGCACATTACTCGTTGGAAATATTAGATAACAACACGGCTTTACAGATGAAGACGCTATTTTTAGGTTTTGCTATGGGCGTATCGATATGGCTTTGGAACGCTCGTAAGAATCGACAGTCGCGCCAGATTTTCCGGTAATATCGTCATAATCAGTTTGTAAGGGAATGACCCAAAAAAAACGTGTCATTCCAAATCAATGTTATTTTTTTGTCTGAACACGATAGCGGAATGGTTGGGTAAGAAGCTTATCCAGCCTCTGCTCTTGTTTGTCTCTGATGTCAGGCAAACCAATGACAACATGCTCATGCCCAAGCTCTGGTTGAGCGCGGTACGTCGAAAACATTCGATCCCACACAGACAAAAAGAACCCAAAGTTAGAATGCGTTTCTCTCGGAATGACGGAGTGATGGACTCGATGCATATCCGGAGTAACAATCGCTTTCCGCAGCCATGCATCTACAGGTAACGCAAGCTTCGCATTACTGTGATTGAACATAGCACTCGCGTTGAGAATAATTTCAAACATGACAATGGCGATTGGAGAGACACCGAGCATGAATACGGCAGCAATTTTAATCACCATGGAAATCAAAATCTCAATTGGGTGGAAGCGGGCGCCCGTCGTCACATCAATATCCAAATCAGCATGGTGCATCCGATGAAGTTTCCACAATACAGGGACACGGTGGAAGATAACGTGCTGCACATAAATAATAAAATCGAGCAGGATGATAGAGAGTAGTACGTTTAACCAATCAGGAAACGACATTAATTGGAATAAACCCCACTGATGCTCGCTAGCAATAACGGCTGCCTGGAATGCCGCGATAGGCATGACTAACGCGATAACAACACTGTTGAGCGCGACGAGTGAGAGGTTGTTGACCCAACGAAAAGCGCGAGACACCGTTAATACTTTTCTGGGTAATACGTTTTCCCATAACGTGCAAAGCAGCAACACACCGACAAAGCAACCGAGCCTTATCCAAGAGGGGTCGTTAAATGCTGTTTCTGTCACAGAAGTTCCTCTCAATTATCGATTCTGTCTGAACAGACCAAATTCAGTGCCAATTTCTTTCGGTATCTATACCTTACCTTGAGGCTAAGCGGTTATGCCAGTAGAATCGCGCTCTACTTTTTATTTGGCATTGCTACTCATGAGAATTCACGCTTTTCACCGTTTATATCAGCACCGTCAGTCTATCTCGACAAAGACTTTTAACGCGCGAGGCTGCAAAGTTATTCGCTGCCAATATTGTCAGGTCTCACAAGAGCACTGCCTGTGTGAACTACAGCCAAATATCAAATCCAACCTCGCTTGTATGTTGATTGTATCGGAAAACGAAGTGTTTAAGCCGAGCAATACGGGTCGCCTGATTGCCGATACCATTGAGGAAACCTACGTATACCAATGGAACCGAACGGAACCTTCCAATGAGATGCTCGCGCTATTAAAAAGTGATGACTATCAGCCGGTGATCATATTCCCGGCAGATTATGTCGATGACACTTCACGATTAATGGACAGCCTGAGCCCTGAGCTCTTAAGAACACCGGAAAGCAGCAACAAGAAATGGCTGTTGATTTTTATTGATGGAAGTTGGCGGGAAGCGAGAAAGATTTTCCGCCGTTCTGACTATCTACAATCGTTACCGGTATTATCGATACAACCAGAAACACTCTCTGAATACATCATGCGACGTTCTGAGAACGAGCAGCATCTCTCTACGGCTGAAGTTGCCACTTTAGTGCTTAAACAGGCAGGTGAGCACCAAGCTTCAGAGTGTCTCCAATTGTGGTTCGAAGCTTTTAGAGAAACCTACATGTTGACCAAAACACGAGTCAAAACGGATCCCAACCGTCCGCATCTACATCGTTTCAAAGCGTGGGCAAAAACTGAGAACTGACTCTAAGGAATGAGTTTTTGTTGATCGCTTGTTGTTCAACTGGCTTGAGTGAGAGGATAAATCTGGATTAGGTCACGGTTTGTAGGCGTATAGATATGGATAATGCCAGAAGTTTATCTTTTTGACTCCACTAAATTTTTGGGAGTCCTGTTAGCACTTTTTAGGAGAGAATTGCATGTATTATGGCTTTGATGTCGGTGGCACAAAGATTGAGTTTGGTGCATTTAACGAAAAGCTTGAGCGTGTAGCAACTGAGCGTGTACCAACACCAACTGATAACTATGAACTATTGGTTGACACTATCGCTGACCTTATTAGTAAATACGACGCTGAATTTGGCTGCGAAGGTACCATTGGCCTGGGTCTTCCGGGAATGGAAGATGCTGATGATGCAACCGTATTGACAGTAAATGTACCCGCTGCGAAAGGAAAACCACTACGTGCAGAGCTAGAAGCGAAAATCGGTCGCTCTGTGAAGATCGAAAACGACGCAAACTGTTTCGCGCTTTCAGAAGCTTGGGATGAAGATCTACAAGGTGAACCATCTGTACTGGGCTTAATCTTGGGTACTGGTTTTGGTGGCGGCTTTATTTACGAAGGTAAAGTTTTCTCAGGTCGTAACCACGTAGCGGGAGAGGTTGGCCATATGCGTCTTCCTATCGATGCATGGTTCCACCTAGGTGACAATGCGCCATTACTTGGTTGTGGATGTGGCAAGAAAGGTTGTCTTGATAGCTACCTATCCGGTCGCGGTTTTGAGCTGATTTATGCACATTACTTCGGCGAGCAGAAAAAAGCGATCGATATCATCAAAGCGTATGGCGAAGGTGAAGCTTCTGCAGTTGAACACGTTGAGCGCTTTATGGAACTTCTGGCGATTTGTTTGGGCAACATCTTTACCGCAACAGATCCTAATGTTGTCGTACTGGGCGGTGGCCTTTCAAACTTCGACCTTATTTACGAAGAGATGCCAAAGCGTATTCCGAAACACCTGCTTTCTGTAGCGAAATGTCCAAAGATCATCAAAGCAAAACACGGTGATTCAGGTGGCGTTCGCGGCGCAGCATTCTTAAACATCAAGTAAATAGTTAGCTTGGTTTAACATTTAGAATTGAATAAAAGCCCTGTTGCTAATTATGCAACAGGGCTTTTTGTTTGCGTAGACTTTGTCTGGAAACCGTCTTTACCGAGCTTTACACTTCATTTACGTCACTTGAACTAGCCTCTGGTAAGATTTCTTTAAATCTTAGAGATTAATTAACGGGGATGACTATGTTTAACGTTTCAACATTTCGTAACGGTGCCATTGCGTTGGTACTGATGAGTATGGTGGCCCCATCTTTTGCGAAGCAAGCGCCGGGACATGGTCATGACCATCAAGCCCCGAGCAAAGTTGTTGTGGTAAAGCCAGACCATAGACCGAGTCATAAGGCTCCGTCACATCGTTCGTATCACCATAGCGGATTGCCTTCTACGGCCGCAATTTTAGCGATTGCGGGAATAACGTATGCGATTATCGATAACGCTTATTACAAGCAAAGTGGTGACCAGTATATTTATGTTGAGCAACCACCTGTATCTTCGTCTCAGCAAGTCAGTGCCGTAAGCAGCAGTCTATCGGGTCAGGTTGTGAATACACTCCCAAGCGGTGTAGTGAGAGTAGCGGTGGATGGGGCTACCTATTATGTCCGAGGCAGTGGCTGGTATGCGCCAATTGCAGGGACGAGTAAGTTTGTGGTTGTTGCGCCTCAGCTCTAAACTCGAACAGATCCAATCAGATACAAAAAAGCTCGCGTTTAATCGCGAGCTTTTGCTATTTGGTAAAAACTATTTATTCTTTTTACCAACGCCCAAGTTTTCCTTTTGGGCCAGAGTGATTTTAGTAAAACCAAGTTTTTTAAAGTGGTTATCACGATAGTTTCGAACGGCTTTGGTATCAGAAATCGCTTCGATTTGCTGTTCCATTTTTAGGAACTCAGAAATATCAATACCTTCTGCTTCAGCAACGGCTTCATGAATATTGCGATGTTGCTGGTAAGAGAACGTCAGTTCTTTGTCTTCGTTCTTGTATGTGTAAAGAATGGTGCGAGCCATAATAATCTCTCGAATAGTGTGTTAATGCTTTCAGTGAAATTGAGCCATACCTACCGTAAGCAGTGATGGATATTTGATATGGAGTACCAACCTCAAACTCCACTAAAAACGAAAGGCCAGCACAGCTGACCTTTATAAAATCGTTGCTAGTAACCTATTGGGGCTAGATTCTGCCTTGAAGAGGGATGATTGTCACGTTTTCTCCCACTTTAACTGTATCGATAGCAGGGGATATTTCGATTAGACAATTCGCTTCACTCATCGAGCGCAAAATACCGGAGCCTTGCTTACCTGTCGTGCGAACGGTGAGGCGGCCGGTTTCGTCTAGCTGATAGAATCCGCGGCTAAACTCAGTTCTGCCTTGACGAGAGCGTAAGTTTTCCGTTGCAACCGCGTTGACTTTTAATGGTTGCCAGCCTTGTTCTCCCTGCATTTTTCGGATTGCTGGCTCAACGAAGTTGATGAACGACACCATTACGGCAACAGGGTTACCCGGTAAACCAAAAAACGGCTTACTGTTAATTTGGCCAAACGCAAGTGGGCGACCAGGGCGCATGTTGATACGCCAAAAATCAATTTGTCCCAACTTTTCCAGAGCTAACTTAATGTAGTCCGCGTCACCAACAGACACGCCACCAGATGTCATTACCATGTCTGCTTGCTGGGATGCTTGCTCCAATGCTTCGATCATCTGTTGTTCATTGTCTTCCAGAATACCAAAATCCAAAATTTCACACCCGAGCTGTTCAAGCATACCTATAATGGTAAATCGGTTTGAGTCGAAGATTGAATTAGGCTTCTGCTCGGTGCCTGGCGCTTGCACTTCGTCACCCGTTGAGAAAATTGCGACTTTGAGTTTACGAAAGACACTTGCTTGCCCGAAACCAAGAGAGGCGATCATCCCCATTTCCGGAGAGGCGAGGCGAGTACCAGAGGTAAAGACGTTACTGCCAATTTCAAGATCTTCACCAGCTTGACGAACGTTCTGACCCGCTTTTATGCCTGAAGTATTAAACGTTACCTTGTCACCAGTTTGTATAGCTTGTTCGCGCATCACCACCGTGTCACCATTAACCGGTGTTGGTGCTCCCGTCATGATTTTAACCGCTTGCCCCATCTGCAACGGTTTATCGTAAGCATGGCCAGCAAGGACTTCTGCCATCACTTGATAACTCTCTCGCTCAAGGTCGTCACTGCGAATAGCATAACCATCCATTGCCGAGTTTGTGTATTGAGGCACGTTAACCGGAGAAACGATGTCATCAGCCAATACTCGACCGTAACTACGCTCAACATCGCATACTTCAATGTCAGTCAAGGAAGGCACTAAAGAGAGAATTTTCTCTCGGCCTTGCTCCACAGATAGGAAAGCAGGGGATAAGGTGTCACAGCACGCGGCTTCTTTGTCTTTCGATTTTGGTTGTTTCGCTGCGTTGACATACTGAAGAACAAATTCCGCGATAGCGTCCAAATCGTTGATGTTCATCTGCGGTAATTCGGAATCTAATTCACCACTGTCGGAGGCAATCGCAATGATGTTTTCATCAGAAGGGTAAAGCCAAGGTTTGCCGACTTCTTCTCGGTGAAGTTCGATTTTTGGAAAGGCGATGTTTTTACAACCTTCAACCAGAACGACATCTAACTTGTCTTCATCAAAACGAGTCAACAGGTATTCGAACTCTGCCTCAGCAGCCGGAGTTTCTGTCATCAAAGCAAAACGATTTCGGGATGCGATCAACATTTGTGAAGCGCCAGCCTTGCGTAAACGATAGCTGTCTTTACCTGGCTTATCGACGTCAAAGTTGTGGTGCGCGTGTTTCAACATGCCAATACGTAAACCAGCTTCGGTCAGTTTTGGTAACAGTGCTTCTAGCAACGTAGTTTTGCCAGTACCTGAGTATGCGGCAAAACCAAGAATAGGGATATTTAGCGAGAGTTTCATGATTCTAATTGTCCAAATTGCGCCAGTTCTTCCGGAGTGTTTAAGTTGACGAAACAGTTTGGTGAGTCACTGAAATCAACGTAGCTGGTGTGACACTCTTTATAAAGCAAAATGATTTTTCGATCGCCACGCTCCAGAAATGCCGTCAGTTTTGGCAGTACGCGCTTATGGTACATAGTGAAAACAGGTTGCTGGTGATCACCATCGTGCGCGACCAAAATGTCAGTGTCATCTTTGACCGCCTGACAAAAGCGTTCGACTAAATCGGTATTAATTTGTGGGCTGTCACATGGAACAAATCCGACCCAATCCGTTTGCGCGTGCATTAATCCGGCATGAATGCCACCCATCGGCCCCGGATAATCTTTGAACTGGTCACTGAAGACGAAACCAAACTGACGGTAGGCGTCTTGGTTTCGATTGGCATTGATTAAAATGCTTGGTGTTTGTGGTGATAGACGTTCTATGACGTGTTTGATGAGTGGTTTGTGATTTAGCTCTATCAGGCCTTTATCTTTTCCACCCATGCGGCTGGCTTGACCGCCAGCTAAGATGACCCAACTAGTTTGTGTTGGTTGAAGCATATGCATTCTCTTGGGAGTTTTCTTTTGGTATGACATATAACAGAGGTGACTCTACCAAAGTCTTGTTTTTAATCCACCACTGTTTTTTACATAAATCGGTTAGCGCGTTGGTTTGATGGCTCGTGATCACGATACTGGAGCCACGATCTAAAAGATCTTTGGCCATCACGACTAATCGCTCGATCGATTCGGCGTCTAGTGAAGCACTTGGCTCATCCATCAATAAAATCGACGGCTTTAAGATCCATGCTCTCGCCATGGCAACACGCTGCTTTTCGCCACCTGACAATACAGAGATATGTTCATCGGCTAAGGTTTCCAAACCTACCATGCGTAGCGCGTTGATAACTTGCGCTCGCTTATCTTTTGCGTTGTCCTGCTGATATTTCACGCCATAAACAACGTTTTCGTAAACGCTGCCGTCAAATAGGTAAGGAGATTGATGGAGATAAATAACATCGACACGACCATTTCGGCGGGTCAGTTTTTTCAGCCAGGTATCTTTAGGTGCGGCTACAGTGCCGGTTGATGCTTTCAAAAGACCGGCTAGAATTTTCAGCAGTGTTGTTTTTCCGACGCCGTTATCGCCTTTAAGATAAATCGCATCGTTCGGTCCAATCGTTAGCTCGGGAATGTGAAAGAGCACGCGCTCTTTAAAGCGCATGGACAATTGTTCGGCGGTAATTTTTATAGTCATAGTACGCCTCTACAGAGAATAGAAAACGAGTCGATCATTAGCGTCATGTTCTAAGATAGCCTTTGCCTCTCATACTCGACAGGAAGAAGTTTAATGCTAATGCTAAGGATAGTAATACAATTCCTAATGCAACACCTTGCGCAAAAGCACCTTTACTACTTTCCATTGCGATCGCTGTTGGTATATTGCGTGTCACGCCCATAATGTTGCCACCAACCATCATCGAACAGCCGACTTCTGTAACGATTCGCGAAAAGCCTGCAATGACCGCTGCGAGTAACGGGAATCGCGTTTCCCAAATCATGGTCGATGCAACACGAGGAAGGGATACACCTAAGGTAAGCGATGTCTCTATCATACGACGGTCGCTCGATTGCAATGCACCGTGCATCATCGAGACTAACACCGGGAAACAGATCAGCATTTGACCGAATATCATCGCCTTCTGCGTAAACAGCATTTCCCAGCCACCCCAAGGGCCAGCTCTCGACAACAGCATGTAGAGCAAGAGGCCGATAACAACCGTTGGTACCGCTTGAAGCGTATTGATGATAGACAGCAAAAACCACTTTCCACGAAAATCGGTGTAAGCGAGTACAAAGGACATCAAAATTGCCGGCAATACCACTAACGATATTGCCGTAATAGAAACGCTAAAGGAGACCGCAACGATCTCCCAAAGCTCTGCATCGAAATTCACCAGTAGCTGGAGTGCTTCTAGTGTTGTTTCAGCAAGATTCATAGTGCGTTATTTACTTTCCGCGTTTGCTACAAACAGCTGTTTTCCGTTAAGGCGGAAGCTGTTAATTAATTCCTGACCGTGTTGGTTAACCAACCAATCACTGAATACTTGCGCGCCTTTGTGATTAATAGTTGGGTAACGTTCAGGGTTAACTAAGATCACCTGATAAGGGTTAAATAGCATTTCATCACCCTGGAACAGAATTTCCAGATCCAGTTTGTTTTCATATGCCAGCCAAGTACCGCGGTCTGTCATCGTGTAGCCTTGCATCTCTGACGCCATGTTCAGAGTAGGGCCCATACCTTGTCCTACGCTGCGGTAACCACCAAAGTTTGGTTCAATTTTTGTTTGCGCCCAAAAGCCCATTTCTTTCTTGTGTGTGCCTGAATCGTCACCACGAGAAATAAAGGTTGCGTCTTTGCTTGCGATTTCTTTAAACACATCAAGAACGCTTTCATCATCTTTGATTTCAGCTGGATCGGCTTTAGGACCAACAACCACAAAATCGTTGTACATTAGCTTACGCGGTTGAACGCCGTACCCTTTTTCTACGAATAGGCCTTCTGCTTTAGGCGCGTGTGTCATTACCAAATCCACATCGCCATTTTCACCCATTTTAAGCGCTTTGCCGGTACCTGCAGCGATGATGTCGACTTTATAGCCTGTCTCTTTTTCGAATTCTGGTAGTAGGTAATCCAGCAGTCCTGAATGGTACGTGCTGGTCGTGGTTGCTAAGCGAATGTGTTCGCCATCTTGAGCGGAAAAAGCAGAGTAACTTACTAGTGTGATTGACGTTGCTGCCAAGGTTAGCGCAATTTTTTTCATTTTTATTTGTTTCCTTTCCAATGATGTTTCGGTTTCTTTTACGTTTAACGTGTGAGAAGTTCCTGAACGATCTTGATTGCTCAAATCACAAGCCTTCCTTGAGTGGCAGACTCTAAGAGCCCAACATATTGGCGACTTGGATACCCCTTATAGCAAACAAGATGCCAACAATATTCAACCTAAAATTGTTCTATTTATGCGCCATTTCATAGACTTGTTTGCATAAATTCTTCCATTGGTACAAAATGTCTCAGTTATTGAGGAGGGTACCCCTGTCGTGTTGGTACACTCTGTCCCACCTGAAACCATCTGGGGTAAATATGTCTGCGCAATCCCATATTAGTACAAAGCAACAATTCAACGCGTTTTCTGTTCTGGTCGTTGATGACGAGCCAGGCATGCAAGCCATTTTGAAAAAAGCCTTGGGTAAACTCTTTTCCCAGGTTGATACGGCTGGCTGCATTGAAGAAGCAGAGCAACTGAGAAGCTCTCGTCATTACGATCTGATTTTACTCGACATTAATTTGCCCGGCCGCTCAGGAATTGAGTGGGAAGAAGCTTTTACCGATGATGAAAAAAGAGCAGATGTGATATTCATGACCGGTTATGCCGACCTTGAAACCGCGATTCGAGCTCTCCAGCTTGGGGCTTCAGATTTTATTCTCAAACCTTTTAATCTCGATCAAATGCTTAAATCGGTGACCCGCTGTATGGAGCGTCGATTGAATGAGCGTATGCAATATGCGATGAAACGGGATTATCAACGCTACAACAGCTCAGAAATCATAGGTGGTTCAGAGAAAACCCGTCAACTTAAGTTATTGATAACTCAGTTTGCACCATCACGTGCGTCAGTATTAATTGAAGGAGAGTCCGGTACGGGGAAAGAACTGGTTGCTCGCGGTATTCACCAGGCCAGTGATAGAAGTGGTCCATTTGTTCCGGTCAACTGTGCAGCGATCGCACCTGAGTTATTAGAAAGTGAGCTTTTTGGCCACACTTCCGGCGCGTTCACCGGCGCGAAGAAATCACGTGAAGGTTTATTTCGAGTGGCTAATGGCGGAACCCTTTTCCTTGATGAAATCGGTGAAATGCCATTATCGATGCAAGCATCACTTTTACGAGTGTTAGAGCAACGAACAATCCGACCGGTTGGCTCAGAGAAAGAAATTAGCATCGATGTCCGTGTCGTGGCTGCGACTAACCGAAATTTGCAGGAGGAAGTGAATCAGGGCAACTTCCGTAGCGATTTGTATTACCGCCTTAACGTTCTGAAGATTGAAGTGTGTCCACTTCGAGAACGTAAAAGTGATCTCTTTGAACTCATTCCTTTCTTCAGCAACATGCTAACTCGCGAGCTAGGAATGCCCGCGCCAAAGTGGGCACATGAAGATATGGAAGCAATGAGCGAGTACGATTGGCCAGGTAACATTCGTGAGTTAAAAAACCTGATTGAGCGTTGCATCTTATTAGGTAAGCCGCCTGCTCATCATTGGCGAGAAGTAAACGGCTCTCACGCCTTGCCAAATGTTTCTATGACCGTTTCACATACCGCCGAGCTTCCAACGCTCAAGGAAAGTAATGAGTTTTTAGGCGACGGTTATCCCAATAGCTGGACTCTTAAAGAAGTAGAAAAAGCGCATATTCAACAGGTTGTTACCCTGCACGATGGTAACAAATCGGCGGCAGCGCGTGATTTAGGCGTGGCACGCAAAACGTTAGAGCGTAAGTACAAAGAGTGGGACGCAGAGGATGAGGAATATGCCAACTAAGTGGCAGCAGCACAAAGGATTGTCTAAGTGGACGCACCGATTTAAAAGTATGGTGCGTTACCGCCTGTTAATTCTGACATCAGCTCCTATCTTCGTGACGCTGCTCGCGTTGATTGCCATCACCATTTATTGGTCTATTCAATACACGTGGCAGAATACGTTGCTTGATGTTTCTGAGCGCTTGGGGGTTGCAGAAAATAGTGTCGAGCTGTTGCAACAAAAGCAAGCCAACTACGTTAGGGCGTTCGCAGATTCTTATGACTTTCACAACCGTATCAATCAAAATACGCCGCCGGAAGAACTCCAGGCCTGGGTCTCCACCCAGAAGGATCGTTACGGGTTAGATTTTCTCTCTTTCCAACACGTGAACTCCGTTGAAAACAAATTCCGCTTTATGGATTTGACTAAGCGGGAGTCATTCTTCGATATATTGAACAAACAAGAGCTTGAACAACTTGATCCCGATCTGGCTAAACGGGCAGAGGTTCCGATTGTGAGCCAAGGCAGTGGAACAGAAACCCGAGGTTTAGTAAGCCGTACAGTCATCCCTGTTTATAGTCGCGCGAACGATTTAATTGGCTTCTTGGACGGAGGATTACTCCTCAACAACAGTACCGTGCTGGTAGACCAGATTCGCGACCTTATTTATCCCAACGTAAATGACCGATTACGACCAGTTGGCACCCTGACCCTGTTTTTGTCTGACCTGCGCGTAAGCACCAACGTCCCGCTGGACAGTGATCATCGCCTTGGCAGGGCCATTGGTACGAAAGTGAGCAACGAAGTTTCAGAGCGAGTACGGTCCCAAGGTGAAATGTGGGTCGGTCGGGCTTTCGTTTACGATGCTTGGTATATCACCGCTTATCAGCCCATTAAAGACCAGTATGATAATGTGATTGGCATGCTATATACCGGGTATTTAATGTGGCCGTTTGTCAAAGCGTATGTGACAAACATTGCGGAAGTCAGCCTGATGACCTTGATGTTACTGCTTGTGTCTGGCGTGATGGTGTATCGAGGTTCGCGTGATTTATTCCGTCCGATAGAACGTATTCACAAGGTGGTAAAACTGGTTCAACTGGGCAAAGAAAAGCGCATTGGTCCTTTGGGGCTGAATGACGACCATGAACTGGCACAACTGGCAAAGCAATTCGATAACATGTTGGACGCACTGCAAGAGCGCAAGATAGAACTGAAGAATTCTGCAGCGCAGTTAGAGTGTAAAGTTCAAGAACGTACAGCGAGTTTGCGAGAGAAAACCCAAGAGCTGGAACTGCACATTCAGTTGCTCAATCAAACCCGAGATAAGCTGGTCGTGCATGAAAAGCTTTCTGCACTGGGAGAGCTTACCGCGGGCATCGCCCATGAAATTAATAACCCAACGGCGGTGATCCTCGGTAATATCGAACTCATTCATTTTGAACTTGGCGACGACGCGAATCGAGTTCAAGAAGAAATTGACGCTATTCACGCTCAAATCGATCGCATCAGAAACATTACCCGCAGTTTGTTGCAATACAGTCGGCAGGGCGGAGTTCAGGATGAGATCACCTGGCAGCATGTTAATCCGATCATCGACGAAAGTATCACGTTGGTTAAAACAGGGAGCAAAAAGCGCGACATTGAATTTGTTGCTGATTTGCAAGCTCATACCCCGGTTGAAATTAATCGCCATCACCTGTTGCAGATTTTGGTTAACTTACAGATGAACGCCATCCACGCCATGAACGGTCAAGGTAAATTGATCGTCACGAGTGAAGACTGGCTGGAAAATGGCTTAGTCAAAGGTACCGTTATCCATGTTGCCGACGAAGGCTGTGGAATCAAGCCAGAAAACGTGAGTCGTATTTTCTCACCGTTCTACACCACTAAGCGTGATGGCACGGGTTTGGGGCTTTCTGTATCCCAAAGTATTCTTAGCCAAACGGGCGGGGAGCTAAAAGTCGAATCCGAGTGGGGCAAAGGCAGCGTGTTCAGTATTTATCTGCCGAAAAAAGCTGAGTTAATGCTGGAGGTCACCAATATCGCTTAATCTAGCTTGGATATTTAATGTGATATCCATCAAATAAAGGTTTTCTGAATAATTAATAAAAACAAAACTTGCAGTGTGTAGCCTTAACAAGTACCGTTGCCCGGTTTTTATAAATACACTCAAATTGCTAAGGTAAAGGTTTTGATCTCCACAGCGAATATTACTCAACAATTCGG
>ERZ1673961.227-NODE-227-length-26871-cov-5.520771_pt1 | contig 26871 bp, 27 predicted proteins | sample MGYA00580189_ERZ1673961 | MGnify/ENA primary metagenome ERZ1673961 (study PRJEB41334, sample SAMN05608105) | rock metagenome | biome: terrestrial subsurface; feature: shale formation; material: shale | place: USA: Pennsylvania ... | reverse complement strand
AGAACGAAAGTTTAAATATTATTCAAACAAATGCCGTTTCGGCAGATAACCTACTAAGTCAGTTTATAAAGGCAATCTGGATGCTTTTTGCATTCGAGTTCAAACACCTTATTACCAGACAGGGCCACTATGTTTTTCAATAAGTCACTTCAAAAGGAAAATCAGCAGCTTAAAGAAGATCTTCACTCTTGGGTTCAAATACGTGAAAGTCTTGATGAAGATATGCTGCGCATTACGTTGGATCCCAAAGGTGTTGTTGTTTCGGTCAATGCGCGTTTTGAGGACGAGCTGGGCCTGAAGCAAACGGCAGTATCCGGTAAACACATCACGGAACTCGTGCCGGAGAAAGCGCGGGATACTGAGCATTTTCACCGGATGAAAGAAGCGTTGGTGCGTTCTGAGCATTGGAACGGTGCGGTGCAGCTGAAGAAGGGAACCAGCGAAGAGGCTTGGCTGCGTACCATTATTCAGCCGATAAAAAACAGCAAAAATCAGGTGCTGCGCATCGCTGTCTATGCGGCAGAGCTGACTCGAACCATCAAAACGTCGCGTGAACACGAAGATATGCTCAAAGCGCTCAATCGCTCCACAGCGGTGATTGAATTTACATTGGACGGTACCATCATCCGCGCTAACGACAATTTTCTGCGAACCATGGGGTATTCCAACAATGATCAGATTGCAGGAAAACATCATCGCATCTTTTGCGAAGCAGATGAGGTTAACTCGCCTGCTTATAAAGAATTCTGGAGAAAACTGGCCAGTGGTCAGTTCGTTTCCGAACGCTTTAAGCGAGTGGACAGTCATGGGCAAATTGTTTGGCTGGAAGCGTCTTATAACCCCATTCATAACGATTTAGGTGAACTGTATAAGGTCGTGAAGTTTGCCACGGTGATCACCGACCAGGTGAATCAGGAACTGGCGGTGGCCGAAGCGGCGAAAATCGCCTTTGATGTTTCTGAAGTGACAGGGCAACAAACCTCTCAAGGTCAGCAGGTCATAAGTACCACGATTGACAAAATGGAAGCGCTGGCGCAACAAATGCAGCAGGCGAGTCAGGGGATTGAAGCGTTAAGTGAGCACTCGAAAAAGATCAGTGAACTGGTCAGCAGCATCAGCGGCATTGCTGATCAAACCAACTTGCTGGCGCTGAATGCAGCGATTGAGGCTGCGCGAGCGGGGGAACAGGGGCGCGGGTTTGCCGTGGTGGCTGATGAAGTGCGCCAGTTAGCCTCTCGCACCAATAAAACCACCGAAGAAATTGTGGCGGTGGTGAGTGAAAACCTCAAACGAACCAAAGATGCTGTTGAGTTGATCGCGCGTTGCCAGAATCAGGCTGGTGAAGCATTGGAGCTATCGACGGAGGCAGGTCAGGTCATGGGTGATATTCAGCGCGGAGCGCAGAAAGTGGTTGATGCTGTCAGTCAGTTTAATCAGCAACTGTAATGCTTCCTGTCAGGCAATGTATATGAGCCATAAATGCGCTTCACACTCATAGCGATGCTTATTTATCCTGAATGCCGCTGATTGGTAACTTCGTTAATTTTAACTATGGTTTATAGGCGATTCGCTCACACAGTCAGTGGCAAAAGGATAAAAGATGAAAATCACCGTGGAACAGAAAGTCGCCGCCCCGCTTGCTCGGGTGTGGCATGCCTATACAACACCGGAAGATATTGTGCATTGGAATGCGGCGTCTGATGATTGGCACACCACCAAGGCGACCGTGGATTTACAAGTCGGTGGAGAATTCTGCTCTCGAATGGAAGCGAAAGATGGCAGCATGGGATTTGATTTTGCTGGTGTCTATACCCATGTCGAACCGGAATCTCTTCTTGTCTATGAATTCGGAGATAGGAAAGCAGAAGTCACCTTTACTGTCCATATTGATGGCGTGCTGGTGCGTGTCACCTTTGATGCGGAGACGACGCATTCAATCGAGCAACAACGAGAGGGTTGGCAAACCATTCTGGCTAGCTTTGCGCGTTATGTGGAACACGGAGGTGGAGAGAGCTGAGGTGCAATCAATTCTGCCTGTCTCATGAGTGAAAAAGTCGTCATTACTCTATCTGTAAACAACCTCACAAAATTTATGGTTATCGAGGTCTACACTCTGAGCTGTGTTTACAGGGAAGGAGGGATGTATGATTCGTAAAGCTTCATGGTTATTGATCGGATGTTTTGTCGTGTCTCTGCCCGCTTATGCTGCAGGAAACGCCACTGGGAATGGTATGGGGAAAGGCAATGGCGGAATGGGGCCCACGCAGATGCCGACCTTTACTGAGATCGATGTCGATCACGACGGTGCAATTACTCAGCAAGAGTTTGTGGCATTTCAACAAGCCAGACAAGCGGAGCGTGCCGCGGATGGTCGCATGATGAAAAATGCCGCAAATAGCGATGGCATGTTTGAGCAGATCGATGCTGATGGCAATGGCTTAATCGATGAACAAGAATTTCTCGCTCATCGTGGCAGCATGAGATACGCCAAACCGCAACAATGATTGTTACAATTTACAAGAGGCCGTATCTGCGGCCTCTGTTTATTTCTGGGCCCTATATTCGCAGAGTCTGAATGGCGCGAAGCAGCAGTTCCGGAAATGAATTCCGGCAAATATCAGCGTTGTTTTTGGTGTCAGAGAAATATTCATTCTGGTGCTTATTTACTCCGATGAATCATTGACCAATAAACAATCGCTTGCATTGTCAGGAATGACGTAGTTAAATGCGCGCGTTTAAGGGAGTAGCCTTCTTCAATTCATTGAAGAGTGAATATCAACAGTCTCCAAGCCTCATGCTTGTGGTATTCACGTTCCTGATGTTCTGGCAAGACTTAAGCAAGGTAGGGGTAACGACAGGTCCCGCTGCTTTGCTTACGTAAATTTGCCTGTCGATATTCGGAGTTTTATGATCAGCTATTCCATCACTTGCTGAAAGTCTCAGCGCAAACGTTCTGATGTAATCCATGTTGAGCAAAATATTACCTTGCACAACCAATGTGAGAATTGAACGTTATACTGAATGCACCAACACATCTTTGTTTCTGGCAACACTGACCAACAGACACAACAGCTTTTTGTAGCGCCGCCAGGTTGCGACTCCTTTTTAAGCGTGTTTGAAAGTGGGAAACGAGCTATGTTGTTAGCGATTGTGGCAATTATTGCCGGATTTGGCCTTTTGGTCTGGAGTGCAGATAAATTTGTTGAAGGGGCTGCGGCGAGTGCAAACTACGCAGGCATGCCGCCTTTACTGATTGGTATGCTGGTGGTGGGTTTTGGCACTTCGGCGCCTGAAATGGTCGTCTCTGCAATGGCCGCGCTGGATGGTAACCCTGCGTTGGCGCTGGGTAATGCGCTGGGCTCCAACATCGTTAATATCAGCCTGATCCTGGGTGTCACCGCACTCATTGCTCCGATTGCCGTTCACTCCAATATTATCCGTAAAGAACTGCCTATTTTGCTGATCATCACCTTGGTGCTTGGTGGCATGCTTTGGAATCACGATATCAGTTCGGCAGAAGCATGGGTGCTGCTGGTGGGTTTTCTGACGATCATCGGTTGGTCCATCTGGAGTGCTCTTAAAGCCAAACGTGATTCTCTGCAGACTGAATTTGAACAAGAAATGCAGCGTCCTGAGCTCTCAAAAGGTAAGGCTATGTTCTGGCTGGCAGCCGGTTTGCTGCTGCTGGTTGTCAGTTCCCGCATTCTGGTTTGGGGCGCGGTCACGATAGCCCAGCAACTGGGTGTCAGTGATCTGCTGATCGGTCTGACCATCGTTGCACTTGGTACGTCTTTACCGGAACTTGCGGCATCCATTACGGCAGCGCGCAAAGGGGAACATGACATTGCGGTTGGCAACGTGGTCGGCTCAAACATGTTTAACTCATTGGCGGTGGTAGGTATTGCCGGAGTCATCGAGCCCATCAACAACATCGGCGCTGAAATTTTCTGGCGAGACTGGACTGCAATGTTGTTTATCACTGCATTGCTGCTCATCATGGCACTGAAATTTGGCAAGGCCAAAACCATAACCCGTGTTGAAGGTGCGGTTTTTGTTTTGTGTTATCTGAGTTATAACCTGTATTTGATTCAGGGAAGTGTGGGTTAGTCACCCACCTTCTTAGCCTTTAAACCCATCCAGATAACCATTGCGGAGATATTCATGGATTCATTAGTCGACTTCTATAACACGCATCAGGCATTCCTGTTGGACGTAGCGAAAAATACGCTACTGACCATTCTTATTCTCGTGGCTGCGTCAATTATCTCGAAACTTGTTCGCAAAGCCGTTTTTAAAGGCGTGATGAAAGTCGGTAGCAGTGATGAAATCGTGGCGCGTTTGCTATCGAAAATCGCTTCTTATTCTGTTTACTTGCTGGCGCTGGTGATCATTCTTGATCTGTTTGGCGTGAATACAGCGAGCTTAGTTGCTCTGGTCGGTGCCGCTGGTCTGGCTATTGGTCTGGCATTGAAAGATACGCTGAGCAACATTGCCGCAGGTATCATGCTCCTGTTCTTAAAACCGATTAAAAAAGGTGAGTTTGTCGAGTTTGCGGGTTATACCGGCAGCGTGAGAGACATTGGTTTGTTCACTTCGGTGTTTGAAACATCAGATGGTCTGTATATTTCCAGCCCAAACCGCACCGTTTGGGGCGCGACCATCAAAAATTTCAGCCGCAACAATCGTCGTCGTATGGAAGTCACGGTGGGTATTTCATACAAAGATTCGGTTGATGTGGGGTTAGAGGTTCTGAAAGAGTTGGCTCTGAGTCACGAAGCAATCATGCGCGATCCGCAGCCTCAGGTGATGGTACAGATGCTGGCAGACAGCTCGGTGAATCTGCAACTGCGCGCCTGGTGTCCGACAGACAAATACTGGGAAACATACTGGAGCATTCAACGCCAGCTTAAAGGCAAAATTGAAGAGGCGGGTTTGTCGATTCCATTCCCGCAGCGCGACCTGCACATTACGATGGCGCCGCAAGAGCTCATCAAATAAAACTAGGCCCCGCCATTGCGGGGCTTTTTGATCTTAGTGATTGTGACAAGCTGAGGAAGAAAATCAGTATCCTTCTTCCCACATCACATCGCACTCTTCCTGCGATGCTGCCTTAAGCAGCGCAATCAGTGGTAAAGCGCGATTCGCAATGCTGACCGGCAGTTCAATCGCGGACTCATTGTCTTCATCATCATCCGTTTCAGGCTGGGCCTTCTTCTTTTCGAGCTCTATCGCAGCTTGCAACAAACGAAGTGCATCTGGCACATCCTTGGCGAGAATGGCTCCTGGGACGGTTTCACTGTGACCCATCATCGTCAACATTTGCAGGCCGATGCTGCCAAACATGGTGACGTTTGCCGACGCCTTGCAGCGAAAAGTCATTAACATAGAATGCCTCTTTGTGATTATTGAGTGTGAGTGCAATGTTCACTTTACTCCGTTGAAAAATGATCGTCTATCTTGGTTGAAAAACTCATCGAAATCGGGCCAGATTTTCCTTTGCCGACAAGGAGATCAACCGTGTTTCGGGACCCAGAAAAACCATTACATAATGCAATCTTTACCACAAAAAAGTTTTAGTTTTAAACACCGCATTTTTTATTGCGCTGACCAACTTATGACCTTACTATCGCCTCGCTTCTTGATGATAGCCAATCCGAGTACATCACAGCTGGTTTTGTGGCAAGGCGATAGAGCAACTATCCAAGAGTGACTTTGACAGCGCAACCGCGCTTTTATTGACGCTCCACTTTTCATCACAACGCATATGAAAAGTGCTCATTATTTTGGAGGTTTGCCATGGCGACTGCTCGTTCAGTTCTGAATTTTCAATCTTTCACTTCTCAAGCGCTTTCTGCTGACGAAATTCATTTGATCGAATCATCGGTCGAACAGTTTGGTGCGCCATTACTGATGCTTGACTGTGACATCATCCGTCAGCAATACCGTGCACTGAGCGCGGCACTGCCAAACGTCACTTTGCACTTTGCACTGAAACCACTGCCACATCCGGTGGTGGTAAGAACGTTGCTGCAAGAAGGCGCAAGCTTTGACTTGGCGACAACCGGCGAAGTTGAACTGGTTGCTCAGGAAGGTGTACCTGCAGAACGTACGATTCATACTCACCCAATCAAACGTGATGCCGACATCCGTGACGCTCTTGCTTACGGTTGTAACGTGTTTGTGGTCGACAACCTGAACGAACTGGCGAAGTTCAAAGCTTATCGCGATGATGTAGAGCTTCTGGTTCGCCTGAGCTTTCGAAACTCTGAAGCGTTTGCTGACTTGTCGAAAAAATTCGGCTGCTCGGCAGAACAAGCACTGACCATTATTGAAATGGCAAAAGAGTGGAACATTCGTATCAAAGGCTTGTCATTCCACGTTGGTTCTCAGACCACCAATCCACAAAAATACGTGGAAGCGATCCACACGTGTAAAGAAGTGATGGAACAAGTGGTAGAGCGTGGTTTGCCTGCCCTGAGCACGCTGGACATCGGTGGTGGTTTCCCTGTGAACTACACCAAACAAGTGATGCCTATTGATCAGTTCTGCGTGCCGATCAACGAAGCACTGGCAGAGCTGCCTGAAACCGTTCAGGTGATTGCTGAACCTGGTCGTTTTATTGTCGCGCAATCTATGATGAGCGTGGCGTCGGTAATGGGTCAAGCTGAGCGCGATGGTCAGACTTGGTACTACTTGGATGACGGTGTTTACGGTTCGTTCAGCGGTCTGATTTTTGACGACGCACAATACCCATTGGTGACGCTGAAGCAAGAAGGCGAATACGCACCAAGTGTGCTGGCTGGCCCGACTTGTGACAGTATTGACGTGATTGCAGAAAACATTCTGCTGCCAAAACTGGATAACGGTGATTTGATTATCGGCCGCATGATGGGGGCTTACACCAGTGCGACGGCAACCGATTTCAACTTCTTCAAACGTGCGCAAACGGTCGTTTTCAATGAAATGGCCGAAAACAGTGAACGCATGATTGGCTAATGAATTGCTGAAAACTCCCACCTCGGTGGGAGTTTTTTTATGTTTGTGAGTAGGGCTTTCTGCCAGTTCTGCATAGCGTTTGGGTCCACATTGTCGGCGTTTTCACGTATGCTTGAGCTATTCCTCCGCGATAACAGAACCTGCCGTGAAACTATTAATTATCGAAGACTCTGAAACGCTCCGCCGCAGTTTGATTGTGGGTCTTAACCATCTTGGGTTTGCCACTGATGACACGGGTGATGGTCAGGAAGCGCTGAGTATGGCGCTTAACAACCAGTACGATGTCATCATTCTCGATTTAATGCTGCCCGGCTTAAGTGGCCTGGAAATACTCAAAGCACTGCGCAAACAGAAGAAACAGACTCGCGTGTTGATTCTTTCCGCCAAAACCGACACTCAGGATCGGGTGGAAGGCTTGCTGCAAGGCGCTGATGATTACCTGACCAAACCTTTTTCATTTGAAGAGCTGCATGCCCGTATTCTGACGATCATGCGTCGAGGTAGTCTTGAGCAGGTGGACCAGACACTGTCCATCGACGAATTCTGTGTCAATTTAGCGGATAAAACCTTTCTTTATCAGGGACAGGTCATTGATCTTACCCCGAACGAATTCAAAATCGTACAGTGCTTGTTCAGTGCACCAAACCGGGTGATGAGCGTGGAACAGATCAGTGAATCCGTGGTGGGGCATTTTGATTATGTCGCCAAAAACACGATTGAAGCGCATCTTTCCTCCATTCGTAAAAAGGTGCGTGATGCTGGTGGCAATCTGCCAGTGAAGAACAAACGTGGCTTTGGCTATGTGGCGCAAAAGTGCAGTTAAGGTAGAAAGTGGCGATGAAATCTTTGTTCGGCTCACTGTCAAAAGCGAATCAGTTTGCTTCCATTGAACGCAACCTGATTAATTCCGTCACCCTGATTTTCGGGGCTTTCTTGTTTATGGTGTTTTTGTCCGTGGACTTGGGGCTGGACGATTGGGTTGAAGACCAATTTGATCAGGCGATGCTCAACAAAGCCAACTATCTGAAATCTCAGATACGAGTGGCTGACCATCACGTTGAGTTTTTGGCTGATGAACGTTTTATGCCTGAGTATGCTGAAAGCGACGATCCGCATTTCTTCCAGCTGTGGCGCGATGAAACCACAATCAAACGTTCAGAGTCATTGGCTCAGTATCCACATGTTGATCTGCTTAAACCGGATGTGCAGCTGGGTCGTGATCGCACCGTAGATATCGTTATGCCCAATGGTGACGTGGGCCGCGCGACGCTGTCCTATTTTGTTCCTGAAAGCAGTGATGACGAAATTCTCCCGGTTGCACTGACGATATACGAATCCTCGATCGGCTTGGAAAGACTGGTTTGGGTGGTTGACGGGCTGCTGATCGGCAGCTTCATTCTGGCGATGATGCTGATGCGTTATGTTACCAAAAATGTGATTCGCCGTGGCCTGGAGCCACTTGAAAAACTCAATCAGGATTTGAAAACACTGCACAGCTGCGATCAGCCAGCGGCCGGAGAGCTGGAGTTACCTGAGCAAGTGGTGGAAGAGATCGAGCCGATCCGCAAGGAACTTAATCGTTACATTCGCAGCAATCGAACGCTGATCAACAATGAAAAACGTATTACGGCAGATATTGCTCATGAGCTAAAAACGCCTCTGGCAGAAATGATCACGCTGAGTGAGGTCTACATTCGCTATCCGCAGGATGAACGCATCAGTAAAACCTACCAGCATGACATGCTGGCGATCGCTAAACGTATGAAAGCGATTGTGGAGAACCTGTTGTTGTTGCAAAAAACGTCTTCGATTGCGATGAACACCGAATGGCAACTGCTGTCGATCAAAAACGTATTTGGCCAAGTGAAGCATGATTTGATGTTCAAATATCCGGATATCGATCAGAGGCTGGTAGTCAGCAGTTGTGCGGACGAATTTTTCTCTGCCGATCGCTTCAGCATTGAAACCATCTTAAAAAACCTGATCGATAATGCCTTGTACTACAGCCCGCATGAAAGCCTCGTGACGCTGGGCTGGAGTGAAGTGGATGGTGACTATCAATTATCCATCAGTAACGCGTTGGTGCAGTCGATTACCGACGAGCAGCTTGCAAAGCTGACGCTACCCCTGTTTCAGATTGATGCGGCGCGAACCAGCAACGAGCGTTTTGGTCTGGGGTTATCGATCATCAGCAATATCTGTCGTCAACAAGGATATACATTGAGCTTTACTCAACCAGATACCATGACCTTGACAGTCAGTATCGCTATTCCCAAAGAGGTTCCGTTGCTTCAGCATCACGATGTGTGAGAAGTCAGTATAATGTAGCGATGATGGTAGCGAGAGAATGAACAAGCAACATCACATATGACCATCGTCGTTATTATAAATATGATCTAGGTTCCAGTATCTCTTTCTTTGGGGATTGGCTTTAACGAAAAAGTTTAAACAATATGACGTTTTAATTGATGGGTGTTTAAACTTTTATTCTTTCTATCCACATTCTTATCATGCCAAAGTTATATATTTTCCAATTTGTGATTTAGATCGTTAATATTCACAATCTATTCTTTGTTAGTCCAATCTGTTTCTTTGCGAAGACTTAATAATAGCGTTAGATCGACATGTTTAGCATGTTGCCATTCGTCGTATTGCTATATGTTGTACCTATTGGTTTCTTTGCTCATCTTTGTCTTTTTCATGTTTTGTAAGGATTTTCTTAACTTCTCTGTTTCCAGTTTTATCGTTGACTTCATTTCATTGATTCATTTGATGCAATTGGTTTTGTATATAAGTGAGTTTCATTTTTGTTTATATTTTCTAAAGCGAATTTCTACGATTGGTAAGAATAAAAAATCTGAATCGATGGATGGGTTATTATTTTCTGTTGAAAATGTTTACATATTCTATTGGTGAAAAATTCTTTGATAGGTTTTCTCTATTGAAATAATTGCCATAAATAATGTGAATATTTGAAACATCGGGACTAGACTCACTTTCGTAGACAATAATTCTGACTAATTTTAATTAACTGACTCAGCGCTTTTGAATCTGAATCAACGAACTTGAACCAAACAGGTAAAGGGACATCTTATGGCAAATCATGAAAGTAGTTCTTCCGGTAAATGCCCGGTCATGCATGGCGGCATGACATCCACGGGTACGTCAAACATGGATTGGTGGCCTAAGGCACTAAACCTCGACATCCTTCATCAACATGACACCAAGACAAATCCTTATGGCGTCGATTTCAATTATCGTGAAGAGCTGAAAAAGCTCGACGTTGATGCACTCAAGAAAGATTTGAAAGCGCTCATGACCGATAGCCAGGAATGGTGGCCAGCGGACTGGGGGCACTACGGCGGTCTGATGATTCGTATGGCTTGGCACGCAGCAGGCAGCTACCGTACAGCGGATGGTTGCGGGGGTGGTGCAACTGGCAACCAACGTTTCGCTCCACTCAACTCGTGGCCTGATAACGCCAACCTGGACAAAGCTCGTCGTCTGCTTTGGCCTCTGAAGAAAAAATATGGCAACAAAATCAGCTGGGCGGACTTGATCCTGCTGGCGGGTAACATGGCTTACGAATCAATGGGTCTGAAAACCTTTGGTTTCGGTTTCGGTCGCGAAGATATCTGGCATCCGGAGAAGGACATTTACTGGGGTTCAGAGAAAGAATGGCTGGCACCAAGTGGCGGTGAAGGTACCCGTTACTCTGGTGAACGCGATCTGGAAAACCCACTGGCAGCCGTAATGATGGGTTTGATTTACGTAAACCCAGAAGGTGTCGATGGTAACCCAGACCCACTGAAAACGGCGCAAGATATGCGCGTCACGTTCGCCCGTATGGCCATGAATGATGAAGAGACCGTTGCGTTAACCGCTGGTGGCCACACTGTTGGTAAAACGCACGGCAACGGAAATGCAGCAGAACTTGGTCCGGATCCAGAAGGCGCGGATCTTGAAGAACAAGGCTTGGGCTGGATGAACCATAAATCACGTAGTATCGGCAGAAACACGGTAACGAGCGGTCTGGAAGGCGCGTGGACAACACATCCGACGCAATGGGATAACGGCTTCTTCAAAATGCTGCTGGAACATGAGTGGCAGTTAGCGAAGAGCCCGGCAGGCGCTTGGCAATGGGAGCCTGTGGACATCGCAGAAGAAGACAAACCGGTGGATGTTGAAGATGGCAAAGCCCGATACAATCCAATGATGACCGATGCGGACATGGCGCTGAAAGTCGACCCTGAATACCGCAAAATTTCGGAGCGCTTCTACAAAGATCAAGCGTACTTCGAAGAAGTGTTTGCCCGTGCATGGTTCAAACTGACCCACCGTGATTTGGGGCCGAAATCGCGCTACCTGGGCCCGGATGTGCCAGCTGAAGATTTGATTTGGCAAGATCCAGTACCAGCAGGTCGCACCGATTATGATGTCAACGCGGTGAAAGCAAAGATTGCTGCGAGCGGTCTGAGCACTGGGGAAATGGTGTCTACCGCTTGGGACAGTGCTCGTACGTTCCGAGGTTCAGATAACCGTGGTGGCGCAAACGGCGCGCGTATTCGTCTGGCTCCGCAAAAGGATTGGGAAGGCAACGAACCTGCCAAATTGGCGAAAGTACTGGCAGTGTTGGAAAACATCGCAGCTGAAGCGGGTATCAGCGTTGCTGATACGATCGTTCTGGCTGGTAACGTGGGTATTGAACAGGCGATTAAAGCGGCTGGTTTCAATGTCGCTGTTCCATTCAGTCCAGGCCGTGGTGACGCAGCGGCAGACATGACCGATGTAGAATCATTCGATGTGCTGGAGCCACTTGCAGACGGTTTCCGTAACTGGCAGAAGAAAGACTACGTGGTGAATCCAGAAGAGATGTTGCTAGACCGCGCGCAACTGCTCGGCCTGACTGCACCAGAAATGACGGTTCTAGTTGGTGGTCTGCGTGTCCTTGGCACCAACTACGGTGGCAGTGCGCACGGTGTCTTCACTGATCGAGTGGGTGCGCTGACGAACGATTTCTTCGTCAACCTGACCGACATGGCGTATACCTGGAAACCAACGGGTCGCAACAAATACGATATCGTTGACCGTAAGTCAGGTGCCACGAAGTGGACGGCAACCCGTGCTGACCTCGTGTTTGGTTCGAACTCTATCCTGCGCTCTTACGCGGAAGTGTACGCTCAGGACGACAACCAAGAGAAGTTCGTGAAAGACTTCGTAGCCGCTTGGACCAAGGTGATGAACGCGGACCGTTTTGACCTCGTCTAACCCAGGTAGCATTGCAATTGAATCCCTCGGCATCGCCGGGGGATTTTTTTATCAGTTCAACGCTGTATCGTTTACTCTTTGCGCACGGTTACGTTAGATTGGCAAAAGTAGTCAACAGATTGCACTGATAAAGCAAAGGAAAGGTGATGGAAATACGCGACATTCAGGACGTTGATATCGTAACAATTACCGAGATTTATAATCGTTACATCGAACAGACGACAATTACCTTTGAAGAAGTGCCGATCAGCGTGAGTGAGATGGGCGAAAGGGTGAACAAAATTCGCGCGGCCGGATTGCCATGGTTGGTCGTTGCACACGAAGGTACGGTAGTGGGATACGCTTATGCCGGACAATGGAACGCCCGCAGTGCTTATCGCTATACCGTCGAACCTTCCATCTATCTTTCACCACACGCCAAGGGGCAAGGGTGGGGGCGAGCGATTTATCAGAAGTTGCTCAGCAAGCTAAAAGACCTCGGGATCCGCAATGTGTTGGGCGTTATCGCTTTACCCAATGAGGCGAGTATCGGTTTGCATGAAAGCCTCGGCTTTCGCAAAGTGGGCGAGTTCAGTCAGGTCGGATATAAATTTGAGCGTTGGCTTTCTGTCGGTTATTGGCAATTGGAGATTCCATTACAGTGACGAATAAAGAATGCTTACTTAGCTGTGTGCTTAAGCACTGGCCTAGGGTTAACTTTCCAGTTGAAATTACACCAATCTTAGTCGGGGCAACCAATCAGGTTTATCGTATTGACGATGGTAAGAAGTGTTACTACCTCAAATCTTATCGTCGCAACCTGCAATCCGCTCTCAATCGAGAACATCATTTACTAAATACGTTGAGTACTGAGCTTCCACAAGTTCTTAAGCCGATTAAAACTCACCTGAATGGTGATCTTGTATGCTGGGAAGGGCACTTTTATGCGTTGTTCCCTGAAGCTAAGGGAGAGATGTTAGAAAGCTTCCAGCTCTCTTGTACTCATGCGCGTGAAGCGGGGATCTATTTGGCTCGCTTACACCACGCATTACGAGCTATCAATGTTACTGACTTCCCCAAAATGAAATTGTGTTGGAACGGAAAAGAATGGTGTGAAAGGCTTCAACGTATTTTGGCGTCGGTTCTGGAAGTGGAATCACCTGATAATGTTGATCGCTGGGCGATTGAACGCATTAGGGAGCAGTATGACTATTTAAATCGACCAGATAGTTGGCACCACTATGTTTGTACGACACAAGAGCAAGTGATTCACGGTGATTTTCATCATTACAACCTGTTTTTTGGCAAAGATGGGCAGGTCAGCGAAGTCATCGACTGGGATTTGGCGCAGAGAATGCCTGTAGGTTATGAGATTGCTAGAGCATGTTGGTACATGTTTCGTCTGGACTTATCAAAAACAAAAGCGTTTATAGAGGGCTATCTATCCATTTCAGTGCTGAGTCTAGCGCGGTTACGAGATGGGGCAAATGCTTGGGCAATTTTCGCCGATCATCACATATGGGCTCTAGAGGCTGTCTATCTCCATGGTAATCAGGCGGCGAAGAAATTTATTCCCGAACAGCCGTTCGAACCATTTTTGTCTTCTTGGAACAAGGTTATTGAACATGTTTCCTACTTGTTTGAAGGCTAAATGAAAGCCCGCATAATGCGGGCTTTGTGTTTTATGGCCAAGGATACGACCCTGTGGCAATGCCTTGTTCGTTGAAGCGTTTAACGATTTCTCGGCGATATTTCACTACATCTTCCAATGGCGCGGAGCGAATCTGCGCGATCTCTTCAGGCGAATAGGGTTTGGCATTGGCTTTATCGCCCCATTTGTCATTGAGATAATTCATTAGTACGGCGAGCTCGTGGTTGTTGAGTCCGGAGGCAACCACACCAGGCACGTTCATCAGATAGACCCGTCCCTGTTCATCGTCCATAAATGCGCCCAGATAGCCGGGAAGAGGCGGGATACCTCCGGCGACTGAGCCGGACCCATCTATGTCATGGCAGCCGGAACATTTGAGGATGTAGTTCTGCTGGGGCGTGTTGGAAGCGGCATAAGCCGCTCCGTTACACAGTGCGAAGGTAATCAAGACGCTTCGTACCCAACGACGGTAAAGCGTTGTTTTCATACCTTAGTCTCCGTCACGCAGTTGATGCAGTTCCTGATGAGAGAGTGGGTTCTCCTTGTATTTGTCGATCAGATTGGCATCAGGCCCACCAGTAAGGTGGTTAATGTCACTCAGGATGTAGTGAGTAATTTCCACCAGATCCGCGGTCTCAAGAAAACTTTGTGGAGGCATAGCAAATCCTTGATAGCTGTTGCCCAAAGACTCGATCTTACCGCTCATCCCCCCTGTTACCACACCCGCAATGTACTGATCGCGCTTGTCGCCAAGGCGGTTCCAGAGCTCCGGGTTTTCCAGCGAGGGAGCCAGACCGATAATGCCTTTGGCGTCCATTCCATGGCAGCCAGAACAGTTGGTGACGAATTTATCCTGGCCGGATTCAGCACTCACTGGGTAGTGAGTGCCAAGCGCCACTAAAGCAAACAATAGGGAAACGGCGCGTTTATTCATTCGCCAGCCCCACCAGTGCGGCTACGGTGCAATGGTAGCCTTTGTTGGTGTTCGCCATACACCAGTTGATGTCGTTGTGCAGACCCATGCGGTATCCCGGACGTTCACGTTCACTGTTGAGACACGCGACTGAGCTGTTCACGATCGCTTTACCACAGCAGTCGTTATACGACACCAGATAGTTCTTATTGTCGTTCGGGTTGAGACATGTGCCCACCCAAGCCACTTTGGACGCTTCAGAACCCGGAGGGCAGGTGGTTTCGCTGCCACCGGATGTGGAACACAAGTTTCCGTCGAGCGCGCAATAGCGCCAGTAGTCACAGCTGTTGATATCATCCCCCGGGCCTTCGGCTGCAAACACTTTGCCTGCTGAGCGGTCAAATGGCAGCAGCGGCATCATGCCCGTACCGACGATAAACACACCTGCTTTGGCGAGAAAGTTGCGGCGGCCAATCTGGCGTGCGGAATGACGGACGGTTTTCTCTGAGAGCCTGTCCATGGCATTCAATAACATTTCGCTGAATTTTTTCATTGTCACTGTCTCCTGCTTAGTGATTAACCGTCACGGTCTGTTTGTGTGAGAAATCTTGTAGTGATTCAAAGCCGCTCTCTTTCGCGTTGAACAAGCTTTCGAGCTGTTCGCGGCTATTGATCAGACCTTTTGACACGATCTGTCCCTGCTCATCCATGAGGACAGAGAACGGCAGTTTTGCCACGCGGTAGGCCATGCCCAGCTCCTGAGACAGCACATACGGAATGTTTTCCAGTTTATGCTGAGCAATCAACGCGCGTTGAGCGGGTTCGTCACCGTCACTTGCCAGCACCACATTCAGCCAGCTCGATTCGGCTTTTTGCAAACTATTGATGAGAGGAAGCAGCACCTTACAGATAGGGCATGATGGTGCAACGAACAGCACCAAGGTACTTTTTGCTTGCGCGCCACCCAGCGTGATTTCCCCCTGATTGAGAGACATCAACGTCATCGGTTTGGGCGTCTCACCCAACTGAGGGCCATTGTTGTTGATCATGGCTCCCACTGGAGAGATGCGTTCAAACAGAATCCCGACCTGACGGGAAAGCGCAATAAAAGCGATAAACAGCAGTGCGACGAGTACAGCTAAAAAGCCGACTGCAAACAGTAATACAGTATTCATTAGATGTCCTTTTCCTGCTCGTGTTGAGCGAGCTTCAGAATCAAATCGTGGTTGTGCATCAGTTGCTCTAGTAGGTAATACCCAAACCAGAGAATCACTCCGCCTGCGATAGCCATCAGCAGACTCAAACTGGTGATGGGCTGGTTAGCGGTCATCAGCATCGACCCTGCCAGCGTTATCAGAATGGCATTGCGTAACAGCGTGCGGCGCGATACCACGATCGGTGTTCCACCACATCCACAGTCAATTTCTCGGTTGCCACTTTTCAGTTGCATGCTCATGGCGAGCGTATAGCCGATGAGCAGCAGTAGCATCAGCAGTTCCCCGGCCACATTGGTTGTCGGCGTTATGCTCAGAACCACTGCCGCAATTTCGCCAACCAATAACAACACCGCAAGCGGGTAGGCATGTTGTTCAAAGTGGCGTGAGTAGTGACTGATGTAGCCTGAAAAACGACGTAGATCCGCTCCTTTATGCAGCGCGGCCTGAATAAACACCAACACGAAAAAAGTCATGATGGTCAGGTGATATTGGGTTATCCAGGATGTGCTCATATCAGTAATCCACCATCAACATTTGAGTGAAACTGCCCATCTCTTCCGCTTCATGTACTTTGGTGCCTTCAAACTTGCTGCCATTAAAGGTGTATTTCACCACGGTGCCGAAGTCGGTCAGGGTGTACACATCCGGCGCTTTGGTTTGAGACACGGCCAGAGAAATCGGTTCTTCTGCTTCAATGCGCGTCACAACCTTATGCGAATCCATGCTCACGCCCCAGATTTCTTGAGCACCGTCTTTGTGGCTGCCTTCCTTGCCATCCGGATGCATGGTGACGAACATCAGTTTGTTAGGCTGGTTGTAGCCAATGACTTCGTAACCACCAGGTAGCCAGTTGCCTTCAATGTCTTTGGTGTAGTTGAACTTGTCTGCCAACGTCACGGTTTCGCCAGTGTCATTCAGGACATACATGTTGCCTTTGAACGAAGTGAACATCAGTTTGCTGCCGTCGCGCTGTGCGGTGATGAATAGCGCATCGTCGTCAGTGTCGAAAATCTTTTCACTTTTATGCGCGGTATAGTTCTTCGCATCTTTAGCTATGACGTAGGTTGAGAAGGTGCCGTCGCCGCAAGCGGAGCTGAACTTGTTGTCATCCTGTGATGCGTAAATACCCCAGCAGCCCGGTGTCGGGATTTCTAACAGCGCTTTGCCGCTGGCAATATCCACCACAGATACCGATGCAGCGGGTGTGGCGTTTTGTACGAACGCGTATTTGTCGGTTGCGGAAGTTTGGAAAGTGTTCACGTAAGCTGCGGCTTGCGCCATTTTGGGAGAAGATTCGATCTCTTTATCCAAGCTAAGAGAATTGACCGCGAACTTTTGCACCACAGCGTCGATGTCACCCCAAACAATGCGTTTTGGGTATACCGAGGCGGTGTAGAGCGATTTTTTGTCTTTCGATAAACCAAACTGTGCGATCAAACCCGTGGAGATGTTGCCCTTCGCTTCGAGGTTGTCCGCGCCGATCACGGTGATCATGCTTGAACCTGCCCAGCTTTGATCGATGATGAAGACGTTCGGTCCGGGTTTAATTTCTTTCTCTACAGAGACGTGTTCAGGTTTGAACTGAGTGGCTGCATATGTGGTTGGAAGGAAGATTAAGCCGCTGATAAATAAAGCGCCTAGTACTGTTTTTCTCATTGAATGATCCTTTTCGTTTTAAGAAATCATCATTCAAATCGCAATGTTTATGCCATGTTTATCAGTGGTTTCTAATTTGTTAATAACGAGTGGGGAAACACCTTGTTACATCTGGTCTGGCATGAGATTTGGGTTGTAATAAAAGTGTCACTTTACGATGTCGCGGGCCTAGTCATGCACAAAAATGTCTGTTTTCAACGCACTACTTTGGAGTATATGCACTAAAAGTGCGCTTGATTGCACATGACTCTGGAGAGACTGAAGGTAAGAAAAAGGCTTCCGGATGGGAAGCCTTGAGAACACAGATTACAACACCTTACAGGCAAATCCTTTAAGGTAGAACCCTTCCGGATAAGCGGTATCCGTTGGGTGATCCGCCGCCTGTTCAAAGCGTTCAATGAATTTCACGTCGCGGCCGGCATCCAGTGCAGCATCGGCGATGATTTTTTGGAACAGCACCTGATCCATCAATCCTGAGCACGAATAGGTCAGCAGGGTGCCGCCCGGATTAAGGATTTGCATCGCCAGCATGTTGATGTCTTTGTAACCACGACATGCACCATTAAGCTGCGCTTTAGATTCCGCAAACTTTGGCGGATCCATGATGACAACATCAAATTTGGTGCCTTGGTCGCGGTATTCGCGCAGCAGTTTGAACACGTCTGCATTGAGGAAAACCGCACGTTTTTTCGAAATATCAAACTCATTCAGTTCAGCATTGAACTTCGCGGTATCCAGCGCTGGTTGAGATACATCAGCGTTGATCACGCGCTTTGCTCCGCCTTTCAGCGCGTACAGGCCAAAACCGCCAGTGTAAGAGAAACAGTTAAGGACATCTTTGTTCTTCACATATTTCATCGACTGGAAACGGCTGTCACGTTGGTCCAGATAGAAACCGGTTTTGTGGCCACCGACGATGTCGACGCTGATTTTCACGCCATTTTCTTCAATTACAACTGATTTTGGCGGCAGTTCGCCATGCAGAACGCCGACACGTTCTTCCAAACCTTCTTTCTTGCGTACCGCGACATCAGAGCGTTCGTAGATGCTGCATGTCGGGAAACACTGTTTCAGCGCTTCAACCAGCGCGTCTTTCTGGCTCTCTGCACCTGCACTGAGCAGCTGGCACACCAGAAAATCCTGATATTTGTCGATGGTGATGCCTGGCAAGCCATCAGACTCTGCGGCGATCAGGCGGTAACCCGTGAGACCATCACGCTCAATCAGATCATCGCGCAACAACTGTGCCTGCTGGATACGTTTAACAAAAAACGCGGTATCAATGGCTTCTTTTTCAAAGCTCCAAACGCGAGCACGAATTTGAGAATGCGGTGAGTATGCCGCTTTCGCAAGCCATTGGCCTTCGTGGGTATACACATCAACGGTGTCACCTAAACCCGGTTCACCTTCGATTTTGCTGATACCACGAGAAAACACCCAAGGGTGTTTGCGGCGTAAAGATTTCTCACGACCTTTGACCAGATAGATTGCAGGAGTCATTGCGTTACTCAAATGATTAATAGAAATGGGCGGGTATTTTCATGGAACTCAGCCAGAAAAGCAAACGCCGTGGGAAAATAGTCTTTTCGATGACCTCACAGTGGCCCGAGTGAAAATTGTCTATCCTTGGGGAAGGCGATCAAGAGGTGCGCGCATGTTTACGAAACTAAGGAAATGGTTGTTGTCCAATAAGGAAGAGGACTCAACCACTGAACAAGAAGGGAATCAGATGTCGATAAAGTGCGATAAGTTTATTGTGTCGGGTGTAGTGCAGGGAGTCGGCTTTCGATATCACACCGCTCATCAGGGGCTAACACTGGGTTTAACCGGGTATGCCAAAAACTTATTCAGCGGAGATGTTGAAGTGATTGCCTGTGGTGATCCGCAACAAGTGGACGCATTACATGAATGGTTGAAAGAAGGGCCAAGAACGGCGTCGGTTGAGTGCGTTGAGCGGTCAGAATGTATTACCAACAAGCACTATAGAGGATTTGAAATCCTGTAAGAGGATCGCTCACAGGATTTCGTTACTCATTGGCGTTATAAGCATTTGGCTGGTTTTGGCAAGCCTGCCAGTTTGGTTGCTTGTTTAGCCGGGCCTTTCGGAAACAGTTTGAATAGGTATTTGCTGTTGCCTTTTTCCGGACCGTGCTCTTTTTCCATCGCCTTAACCAGCATACGAATGGCTGGCGAGGTTTTAAATTCTTCATAGAAATTACGCACGAAGTGCACCACTTCCAAGTGAGCATCCGTCAAAGTCAGGCCTTCATCCTTGGCAAGAATGTCAATCATTCCTTCTTCCCACAAGGTGTAGTCCAGCAGATAACCTTGTGCGTCGGTTTCAATCGATTTGCCGTTGTATTCAAACATCTTTATTGTCCAATCGTCAGTTTGCGCTAAGGGTAGCGAAGCCCGTGCATTTGCTCAAGGGGTATTGGTGATTGTTCCAAAAAGTAAAAAGCCCGAAAGCAAAGCTTTCGGGCTTAGAATCTTTACCTTAAGCGAGCGAATTAATCGTCGCGCATCACGCCAAGAATGCTTAGCAGGCTGATGAACAGGTTGTAGATAGACACATACAGAGTAATGGTCGCTGAGATGTAGTTGGTTTCACCACCGCGAACAATTTGCTGTGTTGTCAGCAGAATTGCACCCGTTGAGAACAGAACAAACATGCCGCTCATCGCCAAGTAAAGCATTGGCATTTGCAGGAAGATGTTCGCTACCATACCAATTAGCAGTACCACGAAGCCCGCCATCAACAGACCACCCAGGAAAGACAGGTCACGTTTTGTGGTCAGTGCGTATGCTGAAGCACCCATGAACGCCAGAGCTGTGCCGCCCAGCGCGGTCAGCACGACGTCGCCCATACCTGCACCCACATACATGTTCAGGATTGGACCGATGGTGTAGCCCAGGAATCCGGTAAACAGGAACGTAAATACAAGACCCATGCTGTTGTTGCGGTTCTTTTCAGTCAGGAACAGCAGGCCGTAGAAACCAACCAGCATGATGATCAGACCCGGGCGAGGAAGGTTCATCGCCATCGAGATACCAGCCACAACCGCAGACCAAAGCAGTGTCATTGAAAGCAGTGCATACGTGTTACGCAGCACTTTGTTTGTTTGTAGAGCACTGTCATAAGACGAGGTGCGTGAATACATAGGACTGTTCATACTCTTCCTCATAGAAAGGTGTTGATATTTATATGGACATTTATGAGGCCAAAAGTTCCATATTTCAAGCCTCTGCTACTAACAATTACTGGAAATAATAATCAAAAAATGGGCGGATAGGTGTGAACAAGTTGTAACACAATATTTCCAATCAACGAAAGATTTTTGGAGTATTTATTTGAATACTATGTGTTTTTTATGGTTTGGCTGAAATGTTTTGTGGTGATCGAGTCTGATGAATCGTGTTGTTGATGTTCAATCTCACCAAGCGGATAGCATAAATGCCAAAAGAAAAGAGGCGATAATTCGCCTCTTTGGATTGTGAGTTTGGGCCTGTTAGTGGTGCAGAATCTGCGCCAGGAAAGCCTGAGTACGGTCGGATTGTGGATTTTCGAAGAAATCTTTCGGGTTGTTTTCCTCGATAATTTCACCTGCATCCATAAAGATCACGCGGTCAGCCACTTCTTTGGCAAAGCCCATTTCGTGCGTTACACACAACATGGTCATACCTTCTTCTGCCAACTCAACCATAACGTCCAGTACTTCGCGCACCATCTCTGGGTCGAGTGCCGAGGTCGGCTCATCAAACAGCATTACCTGAGGATTCATGCACAGCGAACGCGCAATCGCCACACGTTGCTGCTGACCACCGGACAACTGGCCAGGGTACTTATCTGCCTGATCCGGAATCTTAACGCGCTTGAGATATTTCATCGCAATCGCTTCAGCTTCCTCTTTCGGCATCTTTTTCACCCAAATAGGTGCCAGCGTACAGTTTTCCAAAACCGTCAGGTGAGGGAAGAGGTTAAAGTGTTGGAAACACATACCCACTTCACGCCGAACGGCTTCAATGTTTTTCAGATCTTCAGTCAGTTCATTGCCAGACACGACAATCTGTCCTTTCTGATGCTCTTCCAGGCGGTTGATGCAGCGAATCATGGTGGATTTACCGGAGCCGGAAGGTCCACAGATAACAATACGCTCGCCTTTTTTTACGTCCAGGTTGATGTTTTTCAGTACGTGAAACTCACCGTACCACTTATTCATGTCCTTAATCTGAATCATGAGATCGCCAGAATTTTGTTGCGTCATAATACGTTCCTTGAAAGATTGCTTATCGTTTGTGGCCGGTATGGAGTTTACGTTCGAGCCAAATCGAGTATCTCGACATGCCGAAACAGAACACCCAGAACACTAACGCGACAAATACATAACTCTCAGTTGCAAAACCCAACCATTCCGGGTCGGTGTTTGCAGCCTGACCGATGCCCAGTACATCAAACATACCGATGATAAGTACCAAGCTGGTGTCTTTAAACAGACCAATAAAGGTGTTTACGATCGATGGAATGGTGATTTTCAGTGCCTGAGGCAGAATAATCAGTCCCATCTTTTTCCAGTAGCTCAGACCCAGAGCGTCCGCGGCTTCGTACTGACCTTTAGGAATCGCCTGTAAACCACCACGAATAACCTCAGCCATATACGCGGCACTGAACATCACCACACCAATCAGGGCGCGCAGCAGTTTATCCGTCTCTGAACCTTGGGATAGGAACAGTGGCAGCATAACTGACGCCATGAACAGGACCGTGATCAGCGGAACACCACGCCACACTTCGATGTACACCGTACACAGACTGCGGATAACAGGCATGTCAGAGCGGCGACCTAGGGCCAGTGCGACACCGATAGGCAGTGACACAACAATACCGACTAACGCAATGATCAACGTTACCAACAAACCGCCCCACTTATGGGTGGAAACCACGTCCAGTCCGAACACACCGCCATACAGCAGGCCTGCCATCAGGAATGGGTAGATGTTGACAAAGAACAGCCAAATCCAAGTACGTTTAGGTGTCTTTTCATACGCCAGAAGAGCGATGAAAATCGCCAGAGTTGCAAAGAAAAGGCGAGGGCGCCACAGCTCTGCTTGCGGGTAGAAGCCATACATGAACTGTTCCCAGCGCACGCTGATGAAAACCCAACAGGCGCCATCACGAGTACAGGCATCGCGGGTCGTGCCGACCCAGTCTGCTTTGATAATGGCCCAGTCCAGAACATGCCAGATTGCTGAGAAGGCAATATACGCCAACACAATAGTGACAACGGAATTCAGCGGACTGTTAAACAGGTTTTTACGCAGCCAGCCGACAACGCCGGTGGTGTTGGATGGTGGCGGCAGACTAGGTTGAAACTGATGTGTCTTCATCTTATCTCTCCACCAAAGCAACTTTACGGTTATACAAGTTCATCAACGCTGACGTAATCAGACTCAGTGTCAGGTAGACACCCATGGTCATTGCAATGATTTCAATTGCCTGACCTGTCTGGTTCAGCGTTGTGCCCGCAAATACCGACACCAAATCCGGGTAACCAATTGCCATCGCAAGCGATGAGTTTTTGGTCAGGTTCAGATATTGGCTGGTGAGTGGCGGGATGATGATGCGTAGAGCCTGAGGAATAATGACCAGTTTCAGAGTCTTAGAGCGTGGCAGACCCAGCGACATTGCCGCTTCTGTCTGACCATGGCTTACGGCATTAATACCAGAACGGACGATCTCGGCAATGAACGCGGCGGTGTAAACACTCAGCGCGACAAGCAAAGCTGCCAATTCCGGAATGATGCTGATACCACCACGGAAGTTAAACCCTTTCAGTTCCGGATATTGCGCAGAAATTGGCATACCCATAATGAAATACACCAGCAGAGGCAGACCGACACACAGTGTCAGGATGATGCGCCCCATCGGTGTTTGCTGACCAGTTAAACGTTGCTTGTTGTTTGCCCAGATATTGATCACGGCGGAGGCGATAATGCCTGCTACCAGAGTGATCAACACCACGCTGGAGCCTTTCTCAAACACAGGTGCAGGGAAGAACAAGCCACGAACGTTCAGAAACACCGCTTCTCCCAGGCTCATACTCTCACGTGGAGATGGCAGAGCTTGCAGTACCGCGAAGTACCAGAAGAAGATCTGTAATAGAAGAGGGATGTTACGGAACGTTTCGATATACACCGCGGCCAAACGACTCACCAGCCAGTTGGACGACAGGCGTGCAATACCGAGCACAAAACCGATCAGAGTTGCGAAAATAATACCCAAAACTGACACCAGTGCGGTGTTCAGCAGACCCACCACGAAGGTACGTCCATAGGAGTACGTCTCGTTGTAGTCGATCAAAGTCAGGCCAATCCCGAAGCCAGCAGGTTGATCAAGGAATTTAAAACCAGTCGCGATACCACGCGATTCCAGGTTCGTCAGGGCATTATTAATGATGGTGTAAAAGAAGAAAACCAGAGCGGCAATAGCGATCAGCTGAAAAACAACTGAACGAAAAGTGGGATTGTAAAATAAATTTGTGCTTTTAGCGGGAGCCGAGCTCGCTGCTTTTTGCACAGCAGTATTCGTAGGCTTCATACAGCGATAACCTCTTATCCATTTTTGACAAAGGGCGGCCGAAACCGCCCATTTTTATCAATCTTTATTAACGGATAGGTGGAGCGTACATAAAGCCGCCCGCATTCCACAGCGCGTTCACGCCACGAGAAATTTGTAGAGGCGAACCTTTACCTACTGTGCGCTCGAAGCTTTCACCGTAGTTACCCACTTGTTTCACGATTTGGTAACCCCAGTCGTCACGGATGCCCAGACCTGAACCTTTAGGACCGTCGACGCCCAGAATGCGTTTCACTTCTGGGTTGTCAGACTTCAGCATTTCGTCTGCGTTCTTAGAAGTGATGCCGTATTCTTCCGCGTTAACCATCGCGAACAGAGTCCATTTCGCTACGTTGAACCACTTGTCGTCGTCCTGACGAACAACTGGACCCAGAGGCTCTTTAGAAATGATTTCAGGTAGTACAACAGCTGAATCTGGTTTTTCCAGGTTCAGGCGCAGAGCGTACAGACCAGATTGGTCAGTAGTCAGTACGTCACAACGACCGGCATCGAAACCTTTTGAAGTTTGCGCTGCTGTATCGAATACGACTGGCTTGTAGCTCATACCGTTATTACGGAAGTAGTCTGCAAGGTTTAGCTCGGTAGTTGTACCTGATTGAACACAGACAGATGCGCCATCCAGCTCTTTAGCACTTGAAATGCCAAGATCTTTCTTAACCATGAAGCCCTGACCGTCGTAGTAGTTCACACCAACAAAGTTCAGACCCAGCGCTGAATCGCGGTGTAGAGTCCAAGTGGTGTTACGAGACAGAACGTCGATTTCGCCAGACTGCAGGGCAGTGAAGCGTTCTTTTGCGGTCAGAGGTACGTATTTGACCTTAGTTTTGTCACCAAGAACTGCAGCTGCAAGCGCTTGACAATATTCCACATCGATCCCTTCCCATTCGCCTTTTGCGTTAGGGTTCGAGAAGCCCGGAAGACCAGTACTCACGCCACAAGTCAGAAAACCTTGAGACAATACTTTGTCTAGGGTGCTGTCCGCAGCTGAGGCTGAGTTAGCCATCAGGGCAGTAGATGCCGCTACAACGGAAGCAAGAACTGTTAGTTTATTTGCCATTTGTATCCTTCCTGTATGATCCATCGTTGACCAGGTGACACCTGATACAAGGTTCAGAAAATGTTGTGTTTTATTATTAGTTTCGGCTGTATTTGGGCTCAATCGCACATTTACAAATCAACCGTTTATAAGCGTAGGTAAGGAATAAAGGATTCTCAAATATATAATTTAAAAAGATTTTCGTTTGAGATCACAAACCTAAGCTGTAGTTAGAATGGCGAAATGTTACGCGGTTGTAAATAGTGCAACTGGGCACACGATTAGTGCAACAGAATGGTAGAAGGATAATTAACTGTTAACTTAATATTAACACTTATAGTTTGTGTGAGATTTCAATATAAAATGCTGATCCCCGGCTAAAATTCGGTGATTAATTATTTCATCCACCTTAGCTAGTGATTTCCTTGCACCTTTTTTGGTAGCATGAAACGCATAGTTATTTAGATTGTGACCAAAATAAAATGCGATATTTTCCTCTGTTCCTGGATTTAACTAACAAACCGGTGCTCGTCGTAGGCGGAGGGGAGGTTGCGTGCCGCAAAATAGATGCGCTCCTTCGCGCCGGAGCCAAAGTGACTATTGTTTCTCCACAAATTGCCTCAACTCTGCAATCCTTAGTGGATGACGGTAAGTGTCAGTGGATTCAAAATTTTTACACGTCTCAGATTCTCACCAAAGAATATCTGCAGGTTTGGGCGACAACCGATAACCCGGATTTAAATCATCAAGTGCATAAAGATGCAAAAAACATGGGTATTTTAGTCAATGTGGTTGATGATCAACCTTACTGCGATTTTATTACCCCTTCGATGATCGAACGTGGCCGTGTACAGCTTGCTATCTCTAGCGGTGGCGCGTCGCCGGTGCTGATTCGCAACGTACGGGAAACTCTCGAAGCCGTTTTGCCTCAGAACCTTGGACTACTGGCGGATTTTGGTGCGTCGAAACGAAACTCCATCAAAGAATTTTTGCCAACAGTTGATCTCCGTCGCAAATTCTGGGAGATGTTTTTTGCGGATACCGAAGTAAAAAATGCCAAAGATCGCGAAAGCCTGGAAAAAATGTACATCAAGGCACTCGATAAACCGCTGGATGATGATGGTGAAGTGACCTGGGTAGAATTTGGCAAAGATGTGGAGTTACTGCCTCTCAAAGCACTGCGCTACATGCAACAGGCTGAGTTGGTGCTGTTTGCCAAGTCATGCCCGTTTGATTTTATCGATTTGTGTCGTCGCGATGCTGAACGTGAGCGCTTTACCAGTGCGGCAGAACTGAGCGAACGCCTCAAGAAAGCTAAAGCGGAGCAATTGAGAGTGTGTGTTCTGATCCCACACGGCATGCAGGAATACACTTTGTTGCAAGCACATCAGCGAGTGCTGGGTCAGGGCTTTGAAAAATAGAATCGGGCAAAACAAAAAGGCGGCTGTTGGCCGCCTTTTTTGTTTCCTGTGTACCGTCCTAAATAAGGTTGACACATTTCCAACATGAAATTGGAGAGTG
>ERZ1673961.226-NODE-226-length-27097-cov-7.938984_pt1 | contig 27097 bp, 23 predicted proteins | sample MGYA00580189_ERZ1673961 | MGnify/ENA primary metagenome ERZ1673961 (study PRJEB41334, sample SAMN05608105) | rock metagenome | biome: terrestrial subsurface; feature: shale formation; material: shale | place: USA: Pennsylvania ... | reverse complement strand
GCGTATTGCTATTCTCTCTCGTAATGAGAATTTATATTCAACCATGCGCCTAAAGCAAGCAGGCGAAGAGCGTGGACATCAAATTGATGTTATCGACACTCTGCACTGCTACATGGACATTACGAGTAACAACCCTAAGATTCGTTATATGGGTGAAGAATTGCCACAATACGACGCGGTTATTCCACGTATCGGCGCTTCAATCACTTTCTACGGCACAGCTGTCGTACGCCAATTCGAAATGATGGGTACATTTTGTGTCAATGAATCGGTAGCGATCAGCCGTTCACGTGACAAGCTACGTTCTTTGCAGCTTTTATCTCGCAAAGGCATCGGCTTACCACGTACTGGTTTTGCTCACCACCCTGACAACATTCAGGACGTGATCAAAAACGTTGGCGGTGCTCCTCTGGTCATTAAACTACTTGAAGGTACTCAAGGTATTGGTGTTGTTCTTGCTGAAACCAATAAAGCAGCAGAAAGTGTGATTGAAGCCTTTATGGGCTTAAAAGCGAATATCATGGTTCAAGAGTTCATTGAAGAAGCTAAAGGCGCTGACATTCGCTGTTTCGTTGTGGGCAACAAGGTGATTGCAGCAATGAAGCGTCAGGCAAAAGAAGGTGAGTTCCGCTCGAACCTTCACCGCGGTGGTTCTGCTCAACTTGTCAGATTGAGCAAAGAAGAACGTGCAACGGCGGTTAATGCAGCAAGAGTAATGGGCCTAAACCTATGTGGCGTAGACATCCTGCAATCGAAAAATGGTCCTGTAGTGATGGAAGTGAACTCCTCGCCAGGTCTTGAAGGCATCGAGTTAGCAACAAATAAAGACATTGCAGGGATGATTTTCGACTTTATCGAAAAAAACGCAAAACCAAATTCAAACCGTACTCGCGGTAAAGGTTGATCACTATCCAAACAGTATAAAGAGGTGACTTCGCCTCTTTATGCGACCCGTCGCTAGGATGACACTATGAATCAGAAAATTGTCATTGGGAATGCCGAAGCAATCTGCTTACCAGAGTTAGGAATTCCCCATCTTGAAGCTCGTATTGATACTGGGGCGCAAACTTCTTCTCTTCACGTCGATAATATCGAGTGCTTTGAGAAAAACGGCCGTTCGTACGTAGAGTTCGATCTTCACCCGGATGTTTATCACTTAGAACAGGTCGTTCGTTGTACAGCGCCATTAAAAGCGAACCGTAAAGTGAAATCCTCAAACGGGACGTTCGAGCACCGCTGTGTGATCACCACAATGCTACGCATGAACGATCAACAGTGGCCAATAGACATTACGTTGACTAACCGCGAAAACATGACGTACATGATGCTGCTAGGCCGTCAGGCAATGGCAGATAAAGTGTTAGTTGATCCAAGCCAGTCACACTTGTTAGCGCCATAACGCTATCGTATCGATGAGTGACCCTTCTACAAGGTGTCACTTATCTCTTATTTCTCCATAGCAACACACTCAACAACCCTTTCGCTTTTATTTTCGTCGCCCGCCAATGGGTATGCGGCTTGGTCGGCGCTGTATCCAGAATATGCCGATAGGCTTTTTCATCCAAAACCACCTCCCCTCCATGCGCAAGCAACAAACAGCCTGGTTGCAATTCAAAAACCCGTGTAACGGAAAGACGATATTGATTGGGGTGAAAAATAGGAAACGGTGCAATTAAGTGCTTCTTCACTTTTACTATCAGATCCGCTACGTACAACACACTCTGCTCCGCGTGATAAACCGATAAATCTCTGTCGGTATGCCCCAGCGTTTCCAATACCTGCCAATCTTCAAAACCAGGAATAGTTTCACCGTCCACCAGCTCAATATCTGGATTCAGTTTCCTTGAATACCACAGGTTGCGTTTGGGTTTGCGCATTCGATTTGCCATCCACCTAGCCAACGCCAAATCCGTCAAATGCATCAACCAGCCATCAATACCGCTATACCACTGAACGTCACGTTTGGCCGCCAACACTTTGCAGCCTGTCAGAGCTCTAAGCTTATGCGCCGCTCCCGCATGATCGGGGTGCATGTGGGTTACGACCACCATTTTGAGATCGGTAAATGGTCGCTTAAGTTGATACTCAATAAAATCTTTAAGATGAGGGATATCAGCTCGGCTTGCACCATCAAGCAACATGAGTTTATCGGCGTACTCGGCCAGGTACATGGTCTGTATGTACCCCTGAATTCTATGTAGCTGCAAAATCTATCCTTATACTGTTTTAAGACCGCATCCTTGCTGGTCAGACCAACTATAACAGTAGAAACATTAAATTGTTAAATATATGTTGTCCAAGTTAATTTGACACCAGTAACAGCACTCTGAATCCCCCCTCAAGAAGTAAACTGGGTATAAATATTTACACCAATCTTCGACAACAAAGCCTAATCGATAAGATAGATTTTAATCATTAGACTCTAAACAAATTTTGTCCGTTAATGCGCGCACACGGAGTTCGTGTCAGGGTATGAGGTGATACCAATCGTAGCAAATAACTGGTCATTCTAGCTGGTTAAAATGTTCGATAACTGCGTTACAATTTTTGACTGTAGAGTAACTACTTATCAAAAAGTTGTGCCTTGTTATCATGCATTTTTCCTGCGCTATTTCTGATCACTTACTCACTGTGATTGGTATTAATGCCTCATGAATTGCTTTTTGGTACTTTTCCTTCTAATAAATTAAAGGGTTAAGTACATTTTTGTGAGAATTGAGTTGGAAAAAGCAACGAAATTAGACCGCATTCGCGCGGACTACAACGTTCACTACTGGAGCCAAGGCTTCTACGGTATCGATAACCAAGGCGAGGTATACGTCTCTCCTCGAAGTGACCGTGCACATCAAATCCCTTTCAGTGCCATTGTAAAAGAGCTAGAAGCGAAGCAGCTGAACTTGCCTGTTCTCGTTCGCTTCCCACAGATCGTGCATCAGCGTGTGCATGGTCTTTGTGATGCTTTCAACCAAGCGATTGAAGATTATCAGTATCCGAATAAATACTTGTTGGTATACCCAATTAAGGTAAACCAGCAACGTGAAGTGGTTGATGAAATACTCGCCAGCCAGGCAGAGCTCGAGACAAAACAACTCGGCCTCGAAGCTGGTAGTAAACCGGAACTATTAGCCGTACTGGCCCTGGCTCAACAAGCTAGCTCCGTGATTGTCTGTAATGGCTATAAAGATCGTGAATACGTGCGCCTCGCGCTGATTGGCGAAAAGCTCGGACATAAAGTGTTTATCGTATTAGAGAAGCTATCAGAGCTTGATCTGGTACTGCAAGAAGCAGAAAGCTTGGGCGTACAGCCTCGCTTGGGTCTGCGTATTCGCCTTGCTTCTCAGGGTGCCGGTAAGTGGCAATCAAGTGGTGGCGAAAAGTCCAAGTTTGGTCTGTCTGCATCACAGGTGCTGAGTGTGATTAACCGCCTGAAGAACAGTGGTAACCTCGATGCTTTGCAATTGGTGCACTTCCATCTTGGGTCACAAATGGCGAACATTCGTGATGTACGCAACGGTGTGAATGAGTCTGCACGTTTTTACTGCGAGCTGCGCGCAATGGGTGCCGGCATTGATTACTTCGATGTGGGTGGCGGCTTAGCTGTAGATTATGACGGAACACGTAGCCAATCATCCAACTCGATGAACTATGGCCTTGCTGAATACGCACGAAATATCGTCAATACGGTTGGCGATGTATGTCAGCAATATGAGCAGCCGATGCCGGTGATTATTTCTGAGTCCGGTCGCTCTTTGACGGCGCATCATGCCGTGTTGGTATCCAATGTAATTGGCACAGAAGCTTACCAACCTGAAGACGTGTTTGCTCCAGCCGATGATGCCCCTTTGTTGCTGCAAAACATGTGGCGTAATTGGGAAAACTTGCAAAACGGCACTGACGCTCGAGCACTGATTGAGATTTACAACGACACGCAAAGTGACTTGGCAGAAGCACATTCTAATTTTGCAACTGGCGTAATTAACCTAGAGCAACGCGCTTGGGCAGAACAGCTGTCGCTACGCATTTACTTCGAATTGAGTCGTAAGATGAGCACGAAGAACCGCTTCCACCGTCCTATTCTGGATGAGTTGAGCGAACGTCTCGCAGACAAGTTCTTTGTCAACTTCTCGCTCTTTCAGTCTCTACCAGACGCATGGGGGATCGATCAGGTATTCCCTGTATTGCCGCTTTCTGGTTTAGGCGACGCCGAAGAACGTCGAGCAGTTATGTTGGACATCACTTGTGACTCTGATGGTGCGATTGATCTTTATGTTGATGGTCAAGGTATAGAAAGTACGTTACCAGTTCCAGCGTGGACCAAAGATAAGCCATACCTGCTGGGCTTCTTCCTAGTCGGCGCATACCAGGAAATTCTTGGTGATATGCACAACTTATTTGGCGACACCCACAGTGTGGTTGTTAACGTAGAAGAGAACGGTGAGTTTGAAATTAGCTACATCAACGAAGGTGATAGCGTAGAAGACATGATGCGTTATGTTCATATCGACGTTGAAGCGATTCGAGATAATTACAAACAACTGGTTTCAGAACGAGTTGAAGCCGGTGAACAAACACAAATCCTTGCTGAACTGGAACAAGGTTTGGTGGGATACACCTATTTAGAGGATTTCTGATATGAATGATTTGTTTACTAAAACTGATTATTCGCTTTACTCCAACTCAATGTCGTTTCTGCGTCTTCCGTACATTAAAAATCCGGTGACTGCAGAGGCAGACGTTGTGGTACTCGGCGTTCCTCTCGACATGGCAACATCTGGTCGTTCAGGGGCTCGCATGGGTCCGGATGCTATCCGTCGCGCTTCGGTGAATTTAGCCTGGGAAGGTAAAAAATTCCCTTGGGATTTCAACGTATTTGATAAGTTAACCGTCATTGATTCCGGAGACTTGGTCTTCGATTGCGGTGACGCAGAAGACTTCACTTACCGTTTGGAAGCGGCGACAAGCGAGATCTTAAAAAGCGAGAAAACAATGCTTGCACTGGGGGGGGATCATTTCATCACCCTTCCGATTCTGCGTGCTTATGCGAAACATTATGGCGAAATGGCGCTAGTTCATTTCGATGCTCATACAGACACATACGCGAACGGCAGCTCATACGACCACGGTACGATGTTCTACCATGCACCGAAAGAAGGGCTAATTTCTGCAAAGAACTCAGTACAAATTGGTATTCGTACTGAATACAAACAGCAAGATCACGGCTTCAACGTTATTAATGCGATGCAAGCCAATGACATGTCTGTGAATGAGATTCTAGACGAGATTCGTCGTACCGTTGCTGATAAGCCAGTATACGTTACCTTTGATATAGACTGCTTAGATCCAGCATTTGCTCCGGGAACGGGAACGCCGGTTTGCGGCGGTTTAAATACTGACAAGGTGCTTAAAATCATTCGTGGTTTGGCTGGCATGAATATCGTAGGCATGGACGTGGTAGAAGTATCACCACCTTATGACCAAAGTGATGTCACCGCATTAGCAGGCGCGACCATTGCTCTAGAACTGCTGTACGCTTACGCATCAGGTCGAGAACAAGCATAAATTTTTCAAAGGGAGCATTCGCTCCCTTTTTTGTCTTTTCGCACACCAAACTTTCGGATTATTTTTTCTAATCCAAATCATAGATTTTAATCTTGCTTGACGACAAAAGTTTAGATTGCCAAGCACAGATTCAAGCACTAATATCTCGCACGAATCATCCCCTAATATAACAAATTACATTAGCACTCTTTATGGAGAGCTAAGGCTTCTTACACCTTAAATTTATTGGAGATACACGTAAATGCCGGCTTCGTTTCCATTAGTGAAACTTACGTTTTTAATCGCAATATTGACTGCCGTAGGTCAGATGACCCAAACGATGTACGTGCCTTCAATCGGTCATATGGCGAGTGAATTTTTGGTTTCTGCGTCTTCACTTCAAGCCGTTATGGCCTGTTACTTGATCCCATATGGCTTGTCACAGTTTGTGTATGGTCCGTTGTCCGATCGCCTTGGACGTAAACCAATTATTATTGCTGGCTTGCTCATTTACATCGTGGGGACGTTAGTCGCTCTATTTACCCACCAGTTTGAATGGTTCTTAGTCGGTAGCTTTATCCAGGGCTTGGGCATTGGCTGTGGTGGCGCGATGGCACGTATCTTAACTCGTGACTGTTTTGAAGGTGCAGAATTACACCGTGCGAACAGCTTGATCAGCATGTGTATCCTCTTCTCACCTTTGATGGCCCCATTACTGGGTGGCTATTTAACAGAAGCGTTCAGTTGGCGTTCTAGCTACCTATTTCTCGCGCTATTTGGTATTGCTGTGGTCATTACCATGATGACGAGCATGATGGAGACTCTCCCTGTCGAAAAGCGCAAAAATGAGCCAGTGACTAAGAGTTATCAATATGTTTTATCCGATAAACGCTTCCAAGGTTTTTTGATCTGCCTTGTGGCCACATTCGCGGGTGTGGGCGTCATTGAAGCAGCTGCAGGTGTGCTACTAGGCGGCGTGTTGGGATTACCAGCGACAACCGTCAGCTTGCTGTTTATTATTCCGATCCCGGGATACCTGATCGGTTCAGGCTTATCGAGCTACATCGCTCAGCGCCGTTCAATGCGTCGAGCCCTCAATGTTGGTCTGGTTGCCATTTTTATCGGTTCAGCCGTCGTGTTGATCCCAGGCCTGTTTGGCTTAACGACCGCGTTAACCTTGATTGGCGGCGCTACTATTTACTTTTTGGGTGCCGGTATACTCTTTCCGGCAGCCACAACTGGGGCGATTTCTCCGTTCCCATACCATGCAGGTACTGCGGGTGCGACGTTGGGCGGTATGCAAAACTTGGGCGCGGGTATCGCAACCTTACTTGCGTCACTATTCCCTGCTCAGAACCAAATGCCTCTGGGTATTTTGATGATGGCGATGTCAGTTATAGCAATGCTCGGGCTACGCTGGGTTAATCGCACGCCGGATCATTCCAACCAAGTACCACAGGTTATATAACCAAACTCAATATGCATTTTCTTAGGGACATACTATGCAGTATGTCCCTTTTTTGTACTCACATTCCAAAAGACTGTTTGCTTTGTATAACAACTGCTTACACAATGAAGTTTCATATCGATCACTGGAAGATCAAAAACATCGCTAACAAACCTGAAAGCACGCTCAAGCCATATACAATTAGATTCCATTAAAAACGATGACTTGGGTATAAAATACAAGGATAAACAGATGCGTTTTACTCTTACGACGTTGGCCGTATCAGTCGCAATTTTGGCCGGATGCAGTAATCAAGGAACTTCAACTATGAACCATTATTCTCAGTCACAGCTCATTGCCCAGCAAACACAAGCGCCTGTCGCAAAGAAAGTGCCGCATGCCATGACGATTCATGGCGACACCCGTATCGATAACTACTACTGGATGCGAGACGACGAGCGCAAAGATTCGGAGGTATTGCAGCATCTTGAAGCAGAGAATAAATATGCCGAAACTGTTTTAAAGCATACCGAAACGCTTCAGCAAACACTGTTTGAAGAAATCAAAGACAGAATAGCCAAAGACGATAACTCCGTTCCAGTTCGTAAGGGCAGTTACTTTTATTCCAGTGAAGTCTCTGGAGATAACGAATATGAAGTTCATCTGCGCGCCAAAGACTTTTCCGGCACCGATAAATCAGTGATTTTAGATGTCAACGAACTGGCCAAAGGCCATGAATTCTTTAATGTTAGCGGATTACATGTCAGCCCTGATGAAACGCTTTTGGCTTATGGCGAAGACACGTTAAGTCGCCGTATTTACACCATCAAAATCAAGAATCTGGAGACGGGTAAATACCTTGAGGACGAAATCGAAGGCGCTTCTAGTGCCATTGCCTGGCAAAACGATAACCAAGCGTTCTATTACATAAAGAAGGACCCACAAACACTGTTAGGCTACCAAGTCTATCGCCATGTACTGGGAACCCCGCAAAGTACAGACAAGCTGATTTACGAAGAAACAGATAGTGAGTACTACACCTACATCAGCAAAAGTAAGGATGGAGAAGAGGTCTACATTTGGCACTCCAGTACAGAAACCAGTGGTGTTTCGGTCCTTGATGCCAACAACCCAAATGCGAAAGCTAAGCCATTTTTTCCGCGCGAAACCGGTATCGAGTACAGCATCGCAAAACTTGGCGACTGGTACTACATCTACACTAACTATGAGGCAATTAACTTCCGTTTGATGAAAGTGCATAAAGACAACATGCACGACCGTTCTCAATGGCAAGATGTTATTCCGGCAGACGATGATACTCAGCTGGTCGACTTCGAGTTGTTCGATGACCATCTGGTTTATGAGCAACGCGCAAATGGCTTATCGACGGTCACTGTGCGTGAACTATCCAGCGGTAACGAATTCCCCCTCCAATTTCACGATAGCGCATTTGCGGCGTACCTAACTGGAAACTACGAGTTAGATAACAATAAAGTACGCATTTACTACAGTAGCTTAACCACACCGGGTACTTACTATGATTTCGATCTGAAAACGGGTGAATCTGAGGTCATGAAACAAACCCCAGTCCTGGGTGACTTTAACGCTGATAATTACCAGTCTGAACGAATCATGATCAAAGCTCGTGATGGCAAGTCAGTGCCTGTTTCGCTGGTTTATCGCAAAGATCGCTTTAACAAAGATGGTACCAATCCTATTTATCAATACGGTTACGGTTCTTATGGCGCGACAATAGAGCCAACCTTCAGCTCAACACGTTTAAGTTTGCTGGATCGTGGTTTCGTTTTCGCCATCGCCCATATTCGCGGTTCTGAAATGCTCGGCCGCCCTTGGTATGAGGATGGTAAAAAGCTGACAAAGCAAAACACCTTTAACGATTTTGTCGATGTAACGAAAGGCTTAGTCGAGAAGAACTACGGTGCAAAAGATAAAGTGTTCGCGGTGGGCGGTTCGGCAGGAGGCCTGTTAATGGGCGCTGTTATTAACCAAGCGCCAGAGTTATACCGCGGCATTGGTGCGCATGTACCTTTTGTCGATGTTGTGACGACGATGTTGGATGAATCGATTCCATTAACCACGAATGAATACGATGAGTGGGGCAACCCGAACAACAAAACCTATTACGACTACATGTTGAGTTATTCGCCTTACGACAATATTAAAGCGCAGGATTACCCAAACATGCTCGTCACCACGGGTTTGCATGACTCTCAGGTTCAGTACTTTGAGCCAATGAAGTGGATAGCTAAGTTGCGCGAAATGAAGACTGATAATAACGTGCTGGTGTTTAAGACCGATATGGAGGCAGGACATGGTGGCGCTTCCGGTCGATTTAAACGCCTAAAAGAAGATGCACTGGAATATGCTTTCTTCCTGGACCTGCTAGAAACAAAGTAACAGAAAAACAATGCCCGCACTTGCGGGCATTGTTACGATCAGCGTCAACACAATAATCGGCCGAAATAAAAACGCCTACTCCCTTAATCCTTTTTACAAAGCAAGAAGTAGGCGCTAACACAATAACTGTGTTTAGGCAGTAGATACTGTCCTATTGATTAGAAGTAGTAACGAGCACCGATAGTCCAGTAGTCGTTTTCATCTTCATCAATGTCGTTGCCTAGGTCAATTTGGTAACCTGCGAATGTGTAGAATGAAGGAGTAACAGCGTACTCTGCTTGTAGTGCCATTTCGCTGTAAAGAGTGTCTAGATCATCGTCTTCCACGCCTTCGTAGTTCACGCTGAAAGTCCAATCGTTAACACCGTACGCTAAAAGTGCTTCTAACTGAGTAGTGTCTTCTAGACCTTCAAAGAAGTATTCGTTCATACCGTATACAACTGCCGCATAAAGGCCTGAACCGTAAGAGCCGTAGTATGCTGACAAAATATGTGAACTTGCGTTTTCTTTACCAGTTTGACCACCAAATTCAACATCACCACCGCTGTATGCGTAGCCAAGACCGAAGCCTGCTAACTCAGTGCTGATAGAAACTTGGCCACGGTCATCGTAATCACCGTTTTGACCTTGCCAACCTAGACCTAGATTGAACGCAAAGCCTTCACCGAATTGGAAACCTTTACGGTAGCTAACCATTTTTTCACCACGAGCAGAACCAAGCTCGTAGTAGTTTGAATATAGGAAGTCGTTCGCAAACGCGATTGGCAAATCAGCAACACCACCTACATCGTAGTATGGAGTCCACTGCGTACCTACAACCAGACGACCTAGTTGCTCATGCGTTGCGCCAATGTAGCCAAGACGAGTTGAAAAAGACTGATCGCCACCGTTTAGGTAGTTAAGTGCCCACTCACCTTTAGCATCAACAGTCACACCATTGCCGATGTCTTTTTTGCCAGCCACGTTGATACGAGGAGATACTTGGTGAACCTTTACGTCCTCGTCATAATACTCACCCACGCCCACAGATACATGACCGCCGATTGATAGAGATGTACCATCGCTGTTGTAAACTTCTGCTGCGAATGCCTGTGTACCACATGCTAGTGCCGCCACTGCTACGGCTAGAGCTTTCATTTTCATTGTTAACATCCATATAGTTGTTTGTGCCGATTCGTTCAAAAACAGAATAACCCTGCATCATTTGCAACGAACAGATAACAAGGTAGTAATGAAATTTAAATAAAACAAACAACTTATTATGCAACCAATCCACTCATTGATTAATATATGAACAATGTCACATAAAAATAGTGAACTTTTCATTCATATGCATAAAATTTGTGCTTTTTGCGTGCTACTTCTCTCAATGTACCGATATCTATTAATTTTAATTCTATCAATATAAAAATATTGGCTGATACCTTTGCAGTATGATGTGTTATTAAGTAAAAACCAGTGAGTTTGGATTAATGATCTTTGCCTAACCAATGCAGAGCTTTGTATCGAAATCAGCCTAGTTTGTTAGATAAATTCGCTGATTTTTACTGATCGGGTACAGACTACTCAGTCTAACTCTCTTGCATAAATGCTATAGATTATTGGAAATATGGAGGGTTAAAATGCAAAAAAGCCCGAGTGTTACCTCGAGCTTTTTGAGTGTTCTTGACAGCTATCTAAGAATTTAAACTGGATTCTGCTTTACGAAGTTGAGACAAATAAGTCACCCAACTTTTTGCCTGATCGGATGGCTTCATTTCATAAGATCGTTTCGCGTTTGCGAGCGCATCATCAATTCGCTTCAACTTGTAATAAACCCGAGCTTTGATAAGCGCGACGTCAGATGGTCTGCCAGAAACGTCATCCAAAACGGCCAATGCCTGTTGGTACTGCCCTTCCTGTACGAGTAGCTGAGAGTAGTTCCAGTTGTACTGTGAGTCGAGTTTCGCGGCTATACGCCAGCTATCTATCGACTTATCCCACTCTTTGGCCATTTGCCAGTACGTCGCTTGCTGAGCTTTCAATTTACTGTCTGAATTAATCTCATTGAGCTCATCCAAGACCAACGCAGCACGTTCTGGAATTCCTCGATTTGCATACAGCTGCGCTAACAGCTTCAAATCATCCTGGCTGAGTTCGACACCTTGAAGCTTAGCAAGAGCCAAAGAATCTAAAGCACGCTTATTATCATTAATGCGGAGATGTAAAGCGACCAGTTGACGCCACCATTCCACACGTACAGGTTCAATCGCAATCAAACGCTTTATTGTGCCAATCGCAGGCTTCCACTTTTTGAGTTCCAGCTCCGCAGAAAGCTTAATCGAAAGCGGGCCTGTCTTGTCTGGCTGCCCAAACTGCTCATAACGCCCCATGGCTGAAATCACTTTATTCCACTCTCTTAGTTGGTAATGCGACTGTGCTATACGCAACCAAACATCATGGGCTTTGTGATTTTTAGGCACGTTCTTACTTAACGCATAATAGTGCGGTAACGCTTTGGAAAATTGTTGTTCGTTAAGCAGCATATCTGCCAGCATCTTACGGGTTTGCCACGCCTGTTCATCCTGCAACAAACCACTGTTCACTGCATACTCAAGTTGTTTAATTGCAGGCTTAATTTGCTGGTTTTGCCAATAGAAAATACCCAACATACGAGCGACGAAAGCCTGATCATAACCACGAGAAAGATCTAATCCTTCAAGTGTAGAAATGGCCTCTTTGAGGTTATCTTCCTGCGCCATAGCATGTGCCCGCTGGACACGCGAAGCCGTGTACTGACTTAACTCGTTAGCGGTAGTCGTAAAAGCGCTTAAGCATAAGACGGCACCAATTAGGAATTTCTTCATCATTTCGGTAACTTGAACTCCAGTCTTACGGTCTGCCCAAACTGCTCGATTGACACACCATTCTCAACTTTTGGCTGATATTTCCAGTTTCTAAGCGCACGTATCGACTCACGCTCAAACATGCGGCTTGGCTCAGCTTCAACCACTTCAATATCTTTTGGACGGCCAGTCGCGTCAATAGTAAAGCGCAACACCACGTAACCTTCTACCTTACGTTTCTGAGCTTTGCTCGGATAGCGAGGTTCCAAGCGATAAAGAGGTAGCGCTTGTTGATTACCCATCGTGCCTTTTAGATTTGGCGCACTAATCGCAATACCATCCAACGCCGTATTTAGGCCCAAAGCGCTGGTCGGTGTGACTTGGCTCATCGGCTCAACTTGCGTGTTCGCTTGAGACAAATCCATCGGCTCTGGTGCTTTCGGCGGCTCAGGCTGCTCTGGAACCGAGCGTTGACGACGCTGTATGTCTGCATCGTTTTCCACCATGACCATGTCAAAGCGAACCGCTTCAGAAGCTTTGGGCGCACGCTGGTTGCCATTATCTACCATCCACGCCATAAAGCTAAACAAGCTGACCGAAATCAACAAAGACACAGGTAATGCAAGTAACAGCCTACCCATTAAGGTGTCTCCGCTGCCAATGCAATGTTCTTAACACCTGCGCCTTTTGCTGCATCCATTACTTTTACAACCGTACCATTATAAGCATGCTCATCCGCTTGGATGACAAGCGATGCATCAGGCTGATCAAGCAGCAAATGCTCGATAGAGGCTTCTACACGCTCGATATCGACCAAACGCTTGTCAATATACACATCGTTTGCTGCCGTTACCGCTATGAAAATACCGGCGTCCTTCTGGCTTACCACGTTTGAAGCCTGCGGGCGATTGACTTCTACCCCTGACTCACGAACAAATGAGCTAGTAACAATAAAGAAAATCAACATGATGAACACGATATCAAGCATGGATGTTAAATCGACTTGAGCTTCGTCTTGTTGATTAGGTCTGCGTCCGAGTCTCACTTCTGACTCCTTAAAGATTGTTCTAATTGGATGGCTCTGCGTTCACACACTTTGCTTAATCGTGCATGAATAAACATCCCCGCCAACGCCGCTACCATTCCAGCCATAGTAGGTAAGGTGGCAAGCGAGATACCTGAAGCCATCAATTTTGGATTGCTGCTGCCCTGTGAAGCCATCACATCAAACACGGTAATCATGCCCGTCACCGTGCCTAACAAGCCAAGCATTGGGCAAATAGCCACAAGCAATTTGATCGTTGATAAGTTCTGACGCAATTCAATCTGCGCCTTTGCAATCCATCCTTCGCGGATTTGATGCGCGTACCAAGAGTGATGTTCTGACCTTGCCAGCCACTGGTCACGAAGCTCTGCTTTTACTTTAGGAAAAACCGTAGTCAGGTAAATCACCCGCTCCATGACCAATAACCAGCACACCGCAACCACGGCAGCCAGCCACCATAAGATCTGGCCACCTTGCTGCATAAAGCTCATCAAGGTTGTGGCCCAATCTTCGCTGATCAAACCCAATGTGTTGAGTAAGATCTGCTCCATTACGCTGCATTCTCCGCGACAGTGTTCACTTTATTCATTCCTTTCGGCATATCGCGCTCAGCCTGTTCTGCGACTAAGCCGATGCCTTGCTTCTCAAGAATATTGCGAATATTTTCTGCTTGTGAGCTCAACACATTGTGAGCCAGAAGCAGAGGCATTGCAGCAACCAGACCAAGTACTGTCGTTACCAGCGCCATTGAAATACCACCAGCCATGACTTTTGGATCGCCGTTACCAAACTGAGTGATCACCTGGAAGGTTTCGATCATGCCTGTTACGGTTCCAAGCAGACCAAGCATAGGAGCCAGTGCCGCCAGTAGTTTCAGCATCGACAAGCCTTTTTCCAGATGCGTCTGTTCATCAACCACCGCTTCAAGAAGACGCAATTCTAATGCTTCCACACTGCGATGTTTGTCTTTCTGATACACCGCAAGGACACGGCCTAACGGATTATCTTGTGGCTGAGCAGGGCTCTTCAGTTGCTGTGCGATCTTCTGACGTGCAATCATTAACGATACGCCACGAACAAGCGCAATAATTAAACCGATAGCTAGTAAGCCAAGAATGATCTTACCCACGACACCACCAGCGCTGATGCGATCTTGCAGGGTTGGCGAGTTCGCAAGTTGCTCCAAAAGGATTCCGCGTGATGGATCAATAACGATGCTCTCTAGGTCACCCGAGGTGAGTGTGCTTGCTGTCGGACCATTTTCAGGCTGGCGAAGGTAGTTAACCGCATCACCACGCTGACCATTCCAGTTCACATAACCGTTGTCATCCAGTAACGCCATCGCGCCCAGGCGTGCGCCCGAAATCGTCTGCTCACGACCTTCACCATCAAGCAATGTGAATGATACATTCGCGAGCTCACCACTTGCCTTCACCTGCTCTTCCATACTGCGCCACATGGCCTGAAGCTGTGACAAAGTAGGCAGCGAGGTCGCAGCAACAATCGCCTCGATGTCTTTCTGGTAAGTGTTGCGGTCAACACCCGTTACGGAATGTTTAAGCTCAGATTCAAGTTCTTTTGCATTCTGACGTACAACACCGAATAGCTCGCCAAGGCTGCCTGTCTCTAAACGAAGTTTCTCTTCAAGTTGTGCCAATTCAGCTTCATTATCACTGAACGTCGCGCTTAAAGCGTCAGCTTCAGCTTGCAAAGCTGCACGCTCTGCAGCCAGTTGATTTTTAAGCGACTGTAACTCATGTTCTGATTGTTTAAAGCCGGCTTCACGCGTTACGTTGTGTGATTGCTGTTGACGATTTACCTGCTGCGCTTTTTGCAACAAAGTGTCGCTGGCAAATGTGGTGTGAGGCATCAACGCAGCGCCTGAGATTAATGCAACCGATAACCATTTTTTGATCATTTATTTGCCCTCCGCAACGGTCAGCGACACTGGCAACGTTAACATGCTCGGTGCGATTTGCTTGTTTGCCATGGCAAACGCTTTGTCCAATTCTGTTTTTTGGTCAGATCCAAGTGGCTGCCAGGCTTTTTGCTGTTGCGACCAACTCCAGAACGTTTCTCCGGATAAGCTACGTGCGATCAACGATACTCGACCTAAATAAAGGACGTCGGCCTCGACTATTTCGTTCACAGATAAATCAATCTTGCCTTGGTAAACGCCAAGTCGAGTGCCGTAATCCATTTCGATTTGGTACGCTTCCAGGATTCGGCGAAACTTTTCTGCATCGGCAACATCCGCACGAGTCATCATCGAATCAAGCTTCGCAATACGCTCTTCACGTTGTGCTTTACGAATCGGCTTATCGTTCGCCACGATCTCTTTTAATCCGTCAAGCATGTGATACATCAACGGCACAACACCTTGGCGAGTGTGCGCAATCTGCTCAATTTGGTCATTCAAGTTGTCTACTTCTTGATTCTGACTATTCACAAGACTGGTAAGGTGATCGCGATAAATCTTTAAATTGCTGACTTCTTCTTGCAACTGTTCGATTTCTGCCTCCAAGGTCAACGCCTTTTCCGCACTGGTATCAATGCGTTTTTGACTAGCCGCGGATGCTTGATTGGTTTTACTTTGCACTGCTTGTGCACCGCTGAGATTTTCCGCGTGAACGGGAATCAAAACCGATGAAATCAACAGAGCGATACTTGATTTAATTAGATTCATACGAGTTTAAATGCTATTTCCTAAAACGACTAAAGGGGAATTCGACCCTTCCCCTTTATTAATCAGATTGTTATCAGTACTTAAACTGGATTGTCGCCATGTAGTTTCGGCCTTCACCAACCACTACACCGCTCGCTCCTTCATACTCTAGAGGGTCGGTACTACCACCACCTGCTAAGTACTCAGTATCAAATAGGTTTTCTACATTGAATCGAGCAATAATATCCAAGTTTTCGTCGTACTTATGCTTGTATGACACACCCATATCAATGCGTGCATACCCATCTTTTTCGAAGGTATTCGCTGCATCTCCGTAGCGATCACCTTCATAAATCAAACCTAGGTTTAGGTTAGTGTTGTCTTGTACTTTATAGCTAGACCAAACACTCGCCGAAAACTCAGGTACATCTGCCGGACGATTACCTTTGTAACTTTTACTTTGTGTAATCTCTGCATCTAAATACATTGCAGAAGCCGTAAGCGACAACTTATCAGTCACAAAGCCCTGCGCTAGGATTTCTGCTCCACGGTGAACTTGCTCACCATCTTGCGTAATCGTCTCTTTGCCCGGATTATTTGGCGCATCAACCGTTAGCTTTACGTTCTCTAAGGTGATATCAAATAAAGCGCCTGTTAAGTAAAGACGTTGATCAAACAACTCCCACTTAGTACCAACTTCGTAAGAAATGCCGCGTTCTGCGTCTAGTTCTTCTCCATCGTTAGTATAATCCTCACCATTTACCTGCCCTTGTGGCATAAAACTTTCAGAGTATTGCACATAAATAGAGCCATTCGATGTTGGGTGGAAAGTCACACCAAACTTCGGAGATATTTGACTCTCTGTTAACTCATCACTGCGTTTTTCATCATAACGAACACCCGCAAGTACCTGCCAGTAATCGTTAATGGTCATCATATTTTGCGCGTAGATTCCCCAAGTATCGTATTCATTCGTTGGCCATTTTCTAGAACTGCGATAGTCAGGCTTGGGCACCGTTTCTCCCGGAGCAATCTGAGCTTCATTATGAAACGCCATAAAGCGATCGTAACTGTAATCTAAGTAGTTAGCGCCGACTAACAGTGTGTTTTCCGTACCAAACAGAGCAAAGCCCGTCGTGACGTCCAAATAGGCGGTATCGAACACCCAGTTATCTGAACGATCGTTGCCACGGTGAACAATGACGTTACCTGCATCGTATTCATTGAACTTCGGGTACGACTCTACGTCAAAACGCTCAAAGTCCTGGCGGTTGTATCCCGCTTTGACATTAACGTTCTCAACTACTTGAGCGTTAATGTCGATGCCATAGTTTTCGACGTCGTTATCGATCTTCGACCACTGCGCATCCCAAATGTATTTGTCACCACGCGCAGGCTTACCATTCACAATGTAAGCACCTGAATCTACGCTACCTTCATCTTTTGTACGGTCATAATGCGCTGACACCATAATGTTTTCAGTAATGTCATACTCAGCAACTAAACCACCAACAAAACGGTCAGTTTGAGGCTTTGTACCATCACCGTATGTTCGCCAAGAACTGTAGTTCTCCTTCGCCAAAATCGCACGAGCACGCAGCGTCTCGGCTTCGTTTAAAGAGCCACTTACATCAAGCACTGTACGTGAATGCTCGTTTGAACCGATGTCCTGGCTCAGGCTTACTTGTGTTTTGGCCGTTGGCTTCTTGGAAACCATGTTTACTAAACCACCCGGCTCAGACTTACCGTAAAGCAGACCAGACGGACCTTTTAAAACTTCAACGCGCTCTAAAAGCTCAATTGGCTGACGGTAATGTGACCAGTGTTGGCGACCATCTTTTAGAAAACCATCAGAACTACTTAGTTCAAATCCACGAAGCGAGAAACGTTCACGGTTACGACTAGTGCCGCCAGCGCTTACACTCGCGTCATTACGCAGTACTTCACCCAGCGTACTCGCTCGTTGCTCATCAATCACGGTTTCGTCAATGACGGCAACTTGTCCCGGAGTTTCTAGCTGCGTCATTTCCATACGCATCGCTGTACTGTTGGTATCCGCTTTGTAGCCGAACTCGCGTCCTTCAACAACTAGATGCTCATCCGTTTGAATTTCTGCCACTGCTGGTGCTGCTAACACCGCACCGATCACTAATGCCAAATGGCTCTTAGTAAACATATACTTTCACTCCGATTGTGTTTCGGGTCGCACATACAATGAATGTGATTCCCTCTTATTTATATCGCGAGTGAATATAAGTGATAAGTATTACCATTTGCATTAAATTTACATTCTTTGCATTTGCAGGATTTTGTAAAGAACTATTGGATGACGAATTATTCATACGAGATCTAGATCACAAAAAATCTTGGCCGCATCATGTCGTATTATTGTCTGAACATCAAACTTACGTTTAAGCCACCTTGCGGACGGCTTTCTGCTTTAACGCTTCCTCCCATTATTCGCATCGATTCTTTGACAATCGCCAGCCCGAGACCATACCCACCGACGTTTTTATCTCTCGATGCATCCAGGCGTGTAAAAGGATTAAAGATTTCGGACAACTTGTTCTCTGCAATTCTGGGCCCATCATCAGATACCGACATAACGAGATAACGCTGGCCATTGACTTCTTTGTGGCTCAGAGCCACTTCTATCTGGGCACGTTCACCTGCGTATTTGATGGCATTGCCAACAAGATTATTAAGACAACGCACCACCAATGTTTCTTCACAATATGCGCTCGGCTCAGTCGCAAGAGAAACAAATGACAAGCTTTGTTCTTGTTTAAGATCGATCTTGCAGCGCTCTACTTGTGGTGCCAAAAGCACTTCTAAATCATTACGTTTAGTCGCTTTATCGTAACGGGCATTCTCAAGACGACTAAATTCTAAAATGCCGCTGATCAGGTGGTTTAGCTCTTTAGTCTCCTCTTCGAGCCGGGTAACCAGATCCTGTTCATCTTCTCCCACGCGCTTGCGCAAGAGATGTAGCACGAGATTTTGCCTGGCTAGTGGCGTTCTGAGCTCATGAGAAACATCACGAATCAAAAGACGTTGTTTTTCCGCTAGTGAGTGGATCTCTCTGGTCATGTGATCAAAGTCCTCCGCGAGCTCATTAAACTCTCGGGTGGTCGACTTTAATTCCTGCACAACACTGACGTCGAAATCCCCGTTAGAAAGCTTCTTACTCGCCTCTCTGAGACGAGCGAGTGGCTGCTGTAATTTTCGCGCCATTAAAAGTGAGAATAAAGACAAAATTACCGCGGCAATCACGACCTTGATGATAGAAAAATAAAGGATAAAGTCATTCGCAGGGTGCAAACGATGCGGGAGTTCAATCACTAAATTGTGTTCATTAACCAGAGGAATATTGATAAGGGGTTGATTAACTTTGTCTTCCAATTGAGAGTCAAGACTGCGTTTGAACTGCAGCTTAAATTCAAAGTGTGGATGCATTAAACGATGTGTGATGGGTTGAAGCTGCTCATCCAAGACAAACAGGTAAAATTGCTGTGCGTTGGCCCAATCTGCCAATTCATCCATATCACCGTATTCAATCAGTTCATTTGCTTGGTGGGCAAGTTCTAGCATCTCTGATTTGACACTATCAGGAACTTTTAGCATGGCTTTGACCAAAGCTCGTTCGGTTAAGTCCTGAACAAGCAATATGCTGATGACTATTGCCATCATGTAACTAAAAAGCTTAAACGCAAGGCTGTCTTTACGTTTTAGTATGTAAGATGGGCAGACAATCTTCATTACATGCTCACAGCTTCTAAATAGCTATAGCCTTTACCACGAAACGTTTTGATGTGCTGCTTTGAAAGACCCGCCTCAACCAGTTTGCGGCGGATGTTACTGATATGCATATCAAGATTACGATCAAACGGACTGAGTTCTTTTTGCAGAACTTCTGTTTGCAGCTCCGCTTTAGAGATCACTACTCCCTGATTTTTAACCAGATGGCTTAAAAGTTCAGCCTCAGTGCTGGTCAGCGGCAAGCTATTTAGTTGATCACTCATATTCTGAACGGTATTACAAATGGTTTGTCGTTGGCGCTCCAAACCTACTCGACGAAGGATAGCTTTAATGCGCATCAGTAATTCTGCGACATTGAATGGCTTACCGATATATTGGTCAGCTCCGGCTTGATAGCCATCAAGCATCGAGTTCTCATCATTCAAAGCCGTGAGCATAAGAATGGGAGTAGCGAATCTCTGACAAACACGACGCGCAACTTGCATTCCATTTAAGTTCGGCAACATAACATCGAGCAAAACCAAATCGATTGGTGTTTTTTCCATGTATTGCAGAGCACTCTCACCACAATGCACAGAAGATACTGTATACCCTTCGTCTTGTAACACTGCCGCTAAGAGTTCACACAGAGGAACGTCGTCATCAACGATTAAAACTCGAGACATGCCTAACCTATCATTCAAATAAAAATACTTCTCATTATATTCTTCACCTGTAAGTTAAACAACTGAGCAATAGGGGCTTATCTGTACCAAAAATACGAAAGCCTGCTTTAAAGCAGGCTCTGTGAAATTAAGCGAGGGTTTCCGTTTTAAACTCGTTAACACTCTAAACTGGTCGACGATGCAACGTTCTTTACGATTGAACGTAAGTTCTCACTGATGGCTCTTAACGTTTTTAGCTCTTCACCACTAAATGGATGAGTAAGAACCGAGTCTGCGCCATTTTTACCCACAACCGTTGGCAAACTGAGTACGACATTATTCACGCCATATTGCCCTTTTATCATCGTTCCGACAGGCAACACCGAGCGCTCGTTAATGATAACTGCCTGCACGATTCGAAAAACGCTCGCTGCAATGCCGTGTACGGTATTGTTCTTGCGGCGAAATATTTCATAGCCGGCTTGTTTCACCGCCTCCAACAGCTCATCCGCATCAATTCGTTTGATATTGTGCGTATCACAGTAATAATCCGCCGGTTGGCCTGCGATAGAAATTAAACTCTTCGGCGTAAAACAATGACTACCATGCTCGCCTAATACGTAACCAAAGATATTCTTAGGATCGAGATCGACACGGTTGGCGACAATACTCATCAATCGGGCAGTATCTATAACACAGCCACTGCTGATCACCTTATTCGCTTCAAACCCAGTATTAGCAACAATAAACTGGGTAACAATATCACATGGGTTAGTGACAACAATAAGAATGGCATTTGGTGCCACACGCTCTATATTACGTGCGATATCCACCCCAATCTTGGCGTTGATTTCTGCGATATCCAGACGAGTCTGCCCATGTTTGATTTGTGCGCCAGCAGTGATGATGACAATGTCAGCTTCTAATAAATCCAGATAGTCATTCGAAGGGATAATACGAGTGTTTTTAGAAAACGTTAACGCCGTTGTGTGACGGAAATCGAACACTTCTCCTTCGGCTCTTTCCAGGTTTTGATCTAATAAAACTAGCTCGCTGAAACTACCCATTGTGAGTAAGTAGTTACAAACACCAACACCAACCGCTCCAGCGCCAATGACACCGATCTTCATTTTTCTCTCCCTGATAATTATAAAAAATAACTGCAAAATACAGGATTCAAGTCCATCCAATCATCAAATTTTTCGACATGCATAAAGGCTTATGCTCAGCTCAACTCCGTGCGTTTCTGGGTATTGTTCTGCGCTTGCAAGATTAGTCGTTACTTTAAAAATGAGCTGCGATAGAGTAAAAGTCCAACATATTTGTATTCCTGTGAATACCACTGTAAATGAAGGTGTTGCATCGACCTCGCTTGATGCCCACTAAACCAAACCACTTAAAATCGATTACTATCGGGTTCAACCCAAACGAGAAGAACGACAACATGGATACATTGTTAATTGGTCACCGAGGTGTGGCGGGGTCTTACCCAGAAAACACAAAGATAAGCGTTCTGGCTGCAATAAACCTTGATTTGAAATGGGTAGAAGTCGATGTTCAGCCGACGAAAGACAACATTTTGGTGGTATGCCATGACCACACGGTCAACCGCTGTAGTAACGGACAAGGGCGAATAGATGAACTGACTTTGGATGAACTCAAAAGCTTAGACTTTGGTAGCTGGTTTAGTGATGAGTTTAAGGGTGAAACCATCATGACGTTGGAAGAGCTTCTTGAACTGGCCGCAGAGCACAACCTCAATTTAAACATCGAAGTTAAAGTTGATCGTCATCCCGCAGAGCCAGTTGCAAAGTTATTAGCGAAAGTGCTTTCTGGTAGCCATCTGCCCTCAGAGAGTATTTTACTTTCTAGTTTTAGTCATGATGTGATTAGAGCGCTCTTTGAGCACTGCAGAGGCTACCGTTTAGGTGTATTGAGTGAGTTTCTCACCAGAAAAGACCAATTGCTGCTTGAAGAAGTCAACGCTTACAGCTGTAACTTAAACATCAATTGGGTGCGCTCCCGTCAGATTAAAAAACTCCAACAACATGGCTATAAAGTGATGTGCTATACCGTCAACAACCCACATAAACTCAAACATCTGCCACCTCTAGATGGCATCTTCAGTGATTACCCTACACGGTTTCTTCCGTAAAAGACTGTTTTAGATCATGAGGGGGATATACTGCTACCACTCAATGGTAATAGGTGTGCCCCTTCTAACCAATTGAATAAACTCATCCATCTCTTCGTTAGTAATCGCGATACACCCATTGGTCCAATCAAAACTTTGTATAAAGCTTGGATCTTGGGTTTCTCCATTTTTTAAGCCATGGATTTTAATGTTGCCACCAGGGTAGACACCGCGACGATGGGCCTCAAGCGTATCAATAGGATCGGGGTAGCTGATATGTACGGAACGGTAAAAAGCAGAGTCATAGATCACGTAATCCAGAGTATAATCACCTTCTGGTGTACGATTGTCTCCTTCTTCTTGTTTATGACCTTTGGGATTAGCACCCAGCGCAATTCGATACTCCTTTACCACTGCGCCTTCTTCCATCAAGTACATTCGACGCTTCGACTTATCGACTTTAACAAGATCGACAGCACCCTGCGCTTCGAACACGAACGCACAACATACAAGTAAAGAACACCATTTTACTGACATCGCCAGAACGCCTAATAAATAAAGAAGCCAACAAGGAAAGAAGAGAAGGGATATGCTAGTCAGTTGATGATGACAAAGCAATCTGATTATAACGTGAGGACGTAAAAAACCTATGTTAATGGCATTTTGGTATGACAGAGCCCGTATTGCAGATTTATCTATTCATTGTACCTAAGTTGCATTACGGTATTAGAGAACACAATGATTTCGAGAGAGAACCATGATTAACATTGCTTTTTTTAGCGCCAAATCCTATGACGAAGCTTCTTTTAACAAAGTAAAAAATCAACGGGATTTAGAGTTTCATTATCACGATTTTCGGTTGACCACGAAGACGGCGAAAATGGCTCACGGCTGCGAAGTCGTCTGTGCATTTGTTAACGATGATCTGTCAGAACCCGTTTTAAAACAGCTATCTCAGGGCGGGACTAAGCTTATAGCGATGCGTTGTGCGGGATTTGATAAGGTCGACCAACAAGCGGCTAAGAAGCTAGGCTTGCAAGTAGTACATGTGCCCGCCTATTCACCTGAAGCGGTTGCCGAACATACGGTTGGTATGATGATGTGTCTAAACCGTCGACTACACAAAGCCTATCAGCGAACCCGGGATGCGAATTTCTCTCTGGAAGGTTTAGTTGGCTTCAACTTTTTTGGTAAGACTGTAGGGGTAATAGGTACGGGAAAAATCGGCATTGCTGCGATGAGAATTTTTAAGGGATTAGGCATGGAAATTCTTTGCCATGATCCTTACGAAAACCCACTGGCAATAGAGATGGGCGCACGTTACTGCTCTCTTGAAGATATATACGCCAATGCGGATATTATTACTTTGCATTGCCCGATGAGTAAAGAAAACTACCACCTCCTCAATGCCGACTCATTTTCGAAAATGAAAGATGGGGTGATGATCATTAATACGAGTCGTGGAGAGCTATTGGATTCTGTAGCAGCAATCGAAGCGCTAAAACAAGGCAGAATCGGCTCACTAGGCTTGGATGTGTACGACAATGAAAAAGAGTTGTTCTTCCAGGATAAATCAAACGACATTATCGTAGACGATGTTTTCCGCCGACTGTCGGCATGTCATAACGTGCTGTTCACGGGTCATCAAGCTTTCTTAACTCACGAAGCGCTCAACAACATCGCGTCAGTGACACTAAATAACGTAGAAGTATTCTTCTCTGGGCAAGTTTCAGGCAATGAACTGATCAACTAAATAAGGAATCGAGGAGGATAGTAGAGCTTAGAATTTTAGCTATGCTATACTCCTCGGCCATTGAAAATTAGAGTCTAACTACCATGAGCATTAAAACTGATATTCAAAAGCTGCATAACCGCGTAGATAACTGCCAACGTAAGCTCGATGCAGCGCGTTCTCGTGGTGATCACGAAATGATTTCTAAGTTTACCGACGAAGTTGAGCAATTAACCAAAAAGCTAAATCAGCTTAAACACAAACAGAGTTATGAGCTTAACAAAGAGCGTAAGAGCTTGCTAGATATGCCATTTTCTCGTGAAATCACCAAAGCTGAGCAAGCGGACATTGGCAAACTAAAAAAACGCGTGCGCGGACTTGTGATCGTTCACCCTATGACCAAAATCGGTAAAGAGCTACGTTTGGATGTAATGACTGGCTTTGCACCAAAAGAGTTTTAATTCGCGTTAGTGCAACGTTTATATTGAGCCTGAGTCCAAAAACTCGGGCTTTTTATTTTCTACCAATCGAATAGGTTAGTGGCCTAGTTCTTACTTAGGGAAAATGCTCGCTAATAAGAATGTAATTAGCCCATGAAAGGAAAACCTCGCTATTTCTAACGAGGCTTTGCAATAGAGATTAAGTCAATTGCTGAAGCTTATGTTCAACTAATGGATCACCAGGAACCAATTGTTGAGCAACTTCTAAAAGCTGGACCGTATCTTGTGGATTGTCATGCTCATGCTTAAGCGCAATGTCTACCAGTGGCTGAATATCGATCTGCGCCTGATGCTCTTTCACATGCTCTTTCTTCTCATCAATTAACACATTATGAGCAGTACTCAGTAAGTTCAAACGATGTTGTGAGCTTGCGTTCGCCTTGTTTAGGCAATGGTAGTAATCCTCTTTTAAGCGCAGTGTTTTGGTTTGATGGCGAAACTGGGCAATGTCTATCTGTTGATGACGGATAAAGTCAGCGGCCACTTGTTTGTAAAAACCAAATTTATTCATATACGTAGCATGAGTTCCATGTCCCATGCCGTAAACACGAAGATGCGTCAGCTCTGGATAGCGCTTAGCATGAAGTCGGTCAATATCATTCGTCGGGTCATAAATGATATAGCCTCTTGCATCTCCTAGATCCAGATCGTGGTAATCACCATCCCAATCAAACTGCTGCGCTATTTCAGTACTGGATCTGTTATCCCAAGGCACCAGTGCTTGGTTTTTGGTACTAACCGGATGAAACAGCAGAACTTGGTCGAGCTTAAGCAAATTGGCGAATGCCCCTATCGCGAAACCTCCCCGACTCAGTCCATAACCTAAACGGCACTCGAAAGGCGCTAGCAGCGTTGACAGTTGCTCAAGGAAGAAAATCAAGTTACGGCTGCGAAACCAATTACTTTTACCCAGATGCTGGAAAGAAATAATATTTACTTTTTGTTTTTGGGCTAGACGATAGCCCCAAGGCGCGAAATCGGGATGTAAGTCCTGTACTTGCAAGTTAGTACCTGCAGGAGAAAAGGTGAACAATAGTGGTTTGTTAAGATCAACAAACTCATACTTAACAAAGACATCATCAAGCAAGTCCTCCCCGGATATTGGTAGTCTGGTTTCCTGCTCTTTACGAGAAAGAGTCAGCCATTCGTCCAACCAGTACAGTAACTTCATTCATCCTCCATCTAAATTGCGCCTAGCAATTGTATTAAAAATTTAATTTTTAGTGCGTGATCATTCCCCCTATCGCAGGGGGCTCTGATATCAGTCCTCTTTTAAAAACAAAGTCTTGGTTTGCTCATTAAATTGGGCAATATCTATCTGTTGATGGCGGATAAATTCCTCCGCCACTGAATTAAAAAATTCTAATTTATCCAATTGGTTGGATTGGGTTCCGTGCCCCATTCCAACAACTTTTAAGTGCGTGAGTTCCGGGTAACGTTCTGCATGCAGACGATCGATGCAATTGGTAGGGTCATAAATAACGTAACCTTTGGCATCACCCAAATCTCGATCATGGTAGCCACTCTCCCAGTCAAACTGCTGAGCTAAATCAGTGCTAGGTCTGTCATCCCATGGAACAATAGTCTTATTCTTCGTACTAACAGGATAAAACAGCAGGACATGGTCCAACTTTAGCAACTCTGAAAATGCACCAACAGCAAAGCCACCTCGGCTCTGACCATAACCCAAACGACACATAAAGGGCGCTAATAGATCGGATAACTGCTCAAGAAAGAAAATCAAATTACGACTTCGGAACCAATTACTTTTACCCAAATGCTGGAAAGCAATAATGTTCACTTCTTGCTGTTCTGCGAGCTGATAACCCCAGGGTTTAAAATTCGGGTTTAAATCCTGAACCTGAACATCAGTACCAGAAGGAGAAAAGGTAAACAGTAAAGGCTTATTCGGGTCGACTAACTCATACCTAACATACACATCGTCAAGTAAATCAAACCCGGAAATCGGTAGTTTAGACCGCTGTTCAATACGGGTATACGTTCGACATTCATCTAACCAGTACAGTAACTTCATTCATCCTCCAAATAAGTAACACACTTTATCTCTCTGTTAAGTTTACCAAAATGCTGTTAAGCACCCTACAAAGCACCGCTTCACAGAAATCTTACTAGCCAATGAAGAAACTATTGCACGGAAAAGAATCGACGCGAACTTAAGAACTTAACTCGAAAGCAAATGTACAGAAAGAGGTTCGAGAAAGGTAAATTTTAGAAGAAGTACTTACTTGATAAGCAAGACGTTACAGAACTTTTATTTGCAAGGCTGTTTAAAAACAACAGATACAAAAAAACCGCTGTAAGAACAGCGGTTTTTCTTAAAAGTGGCGGAGAGATAGGGATTTGAACCCTAGATACGCTATTAACGTATGC